>Ga0222712_10000268_pt1 | contig 72893 bp, 77 predicted proteins | sample C33_657DmetaG_FD_165043 | JGI IMG/M metagenome (GOLD analysis project Ga0222712, IMG submission 165043) | Estuarine water microbial communities from San Francisco Bay, California, United States - C33_657D | ecosystem: Environmental > Aquatic > Marine > Unclassified | place: USA: California... | reverse complement strand
CAGCAATACCAGCACCAGTGTCAGTCATTGTGGTTCCGGACACTGCCGTTTCATAATCTCCTGCTTCAACTGCGTCTAAAATTTCAGATTCAATGTCTCTGATTTCGTCAAATATCACACGGTCATTTCGAGACTTGGCACGAGACTCAGTTGCAGTTAACATTGGAGTGTATGATGGCATGTTATGATCCTAGTTTCTTATCCAACGACTTTGATGCCATTTTACTAACAATCTCATCGTCTTTTTGTTTTAGTTTTTCTTCTGGCGATGTGGTAGAAATCTGTATTGAACGAGGGTTGGAATTTTCAACACCCGGAAGTCCTCTGAGCAACAACATAAGCTCATCTATGCCCATGTTATTACCACTGCGTCGCAGATCAAACAACAATTGATTAGGAGAAATCTCACTCATACCAGCGGCTTTGGCAGCAAGTATGAGTCCTGAGACTTCGTCTCTTAGATCATCCAGTTGCGAATCAACTTCAAACAGCTTCATCTTTTAACCCACGGCCCAATGGCTCTTCAGCTGGACCACTTGCGGCATCCAACCCAGCTGATGCATCAGCTGTGTCATCTGTTGGTATTGAATCAGTGCCAAGGTCTGGTGCAGGCATTGCAGGAGACTGTCCTTGTAACACTGCCACTGCATCAGTCATGCCGTCGTGTGCTGCCTTCATTGCATCAAGCGCGGCACTGAGTGTGGCATTCACGGATGTTTCAAATGTCTGTGCTTGATCCATGCCAAATGCTGTTTTCATTTTGGCAATAACAGGCATCATCTTTTGAACTTGCATGCCGGCCAGGTCTTCTGCCATGCCCATGATATCATCTATCATGTCTTGCACAGCCAAAATCAACTGAGCTTGTTCAAGGTTCTCGCCTGTTCCGCCCATTTCGTCAGCTTCTTCCAGTTGCTCGACAACACCGGTTTCAGCTGTTTCTTTGAGAAGCTGTTCCAACATAGCTAACTTAGTGTATGCCGGGTCTAAGTGGAAATCGCTCTTAGAATAAAACTGCTCTTCTTTGAGTTTGTGAACTTTACGTAGCAGTTCAGATGCCTTGGACGCATCAACATTTACGTTGACTCGGTGCTGGCTTTCTAAGAACCTACGTGCCTTGGTGTTCTTTTGTGGCTGTGATACTTCAAGATCGTTTAATTTCATGTTGATAACCTTCCTAGTGATATTTATGCTTGGTTAGCTCAAATGTAAGAGCGCAGAGCTGTCTTAGCCGCCTTGCAATGAATCATTGCTTCTTCCATGCGTATAAGGTAAAAATCACGCTTGAATTCGTCAGCGTGGGATGACTTCAATCGTATGCCAAACAGCGCGGCATCATTGAGATGATGCTGATATCTGCTGTCTGATCTCAATATGGTTTGTGTGTCTAATATGCGGCTTACTCTCTTGCTTGAGTTTACTCTAACAACAGCCATAGCAGACATAAACAGTCCTAGATTTTCTGCTTCTGTAATACCTGTGTTTGAATTGTATACATCATAAAAATTCTTCTTTTTGCCCAGCCAGGGTTCATTTTTGGTTTTGATCACCCAGCCATTTTCAAACACAAACTGGTTGCCTTGTCGGTGTGCAGTGGCAACCAATTTACTAGCTGAGTAAAAATCATCTTCCAACAAAGCATGTGCTCTGTCAACTGCTTCTCTGAGCGAGTTAGTCAACTGAACGGCAGGCTTTGTGTTTTTGCGTTTGCGTGTCATGACTGTTATCGCTTGTTCATTTTGGCAACACGTTTACTGGTTGGATTAAACCTCTTGGTTCTACGTGCTTTTATTTTAATTCTCTGTTTGAATCTGCGCTGGGTGCGTTTCATTACAAAACGCTTCTTCATATCTATCTTCTTACCACAACTGGCAGCACTGGACACAGCACGGCCTTTGCGTCGGCCGGAAGTACAGCGAACTTTGCGCACAACTTTCTTGCCTCGTCGCGCCCAAACTAATTTGGCTTCCAGGATGACTTCTTCGCCTGCATCGTCATCAAAAAATTCGTGTAATCTCATTTTCTTGCTATCAAATAACCAAGTGTTGCCAGCAGGGCCGCAACCACACTACCGGCTGTGGTAACCAGCACTTTGAATTTGCTTTCCTGCCCTTCGCGCATCATCTTCTTGAGTTCTTCAAATTGAACGGAATTTTTTGCACTCATTGCCTCTAATCGCTCTTCAATTGCATCCATGCGATGGCTTAAGGTTTCAAATTTTTCTTCCAAACGACGATATCTTTCAGCACATAAATCCACGTGTGCTTCTAGATTTTCCTTCTCGAGATTAGTGGCCATCGAGCTGGACTCCTTTGTATTGACACGCTTAGTTGGCGTGGTTATTAGAGCCTGTACATGCCTAGAGTGAGTGTTATAGTGAGTCCAATGATGTGCCTAAACGGAAACAATACCGCTGGATTATTTATCGAAAAGTTATGTTTGAGTGGGTCTATTTTCTTTGGTAAAATACAGATTACGATTACGAGCATCCCGAGTTTCCAATACACTAGAAGTCAGCTCAACTGTTTCAGTTAGATTGGCATGTATGGGAATGCCGTCTGCGTCTTGCTTGAGTTCATTGACGCCAACATAGCCCAGTACTTCAATGGTCCAGGTTATTTTCCAAACATCATTGGCACCAGTATATTTGGATCCAAACTTAAAGTCATCAAGTTCACACTGTGTTAATTTTTCAACTTTTATATCCAGAGGTTGTGTGCGAAGACCAATGAACTGTAGGAATGTGTTGAAGTTCTGATGTTGCTGATAAGGCAGTGCCTGCGCAGGATCATTGACTCCTGTGCAAGTGATATCAATCAGTGTGTAGCATGTAAAAAATTCCACGTTGCTGTGCCTTCATTATGTATGCACTATTTAAGCCAGTACTGTGGTCATGAGAAAGCCGCCTTGCGGCGGCTTTCAATTTAGTACTCAGTCTAAGATTAAACTGCTGCCGAAGCTACTGTGAAACCAGCACCAGCTGATACAGTTGTACCAGACACGTCAATACCATTGGTACCGATTGAAGTACCTAATGCACGAAGAGCTGTCTGCAATGCGGCAGCCGAAGATGCGGCATGACCGTCAGTGATCACGTGGATAACGCCAGTTGAAGCGTTAGCAATGTCATAAGCGATTGTGCTAGGAATTGCACGAACCACTAGTTCAATTGCTTCGTTTACTTCTGACTCTGGACGAAGGTCAATAGCGGCTGCGGCTGCATCCTTCACAGTTACGAGGTAAAAAGCAAGGCTAGCGCCTGGGGCAAGAATGCCACCATCTTCAGTACCAACTGTACCGTTTACTCGAGTTGTAGTTGTTGCCATAATAATTCTCCTTGATATGGAATGTTCTGAGAAGATCTATGTCTTCCTGCTTTTATTTAGTCCTGATGCTTAAATCTCAGTGAGATCGTGTTTATTTGAACAGTTTTTTAACATCTGGCAACATGGCTTTGCCCAGCTTATAGCCGCCGTACAAGGCCGCTGCCGCTACTGCCAAGGCTTTCACTGTGTCAGATTTGTCTTCGGGATCTGGTGCATCGCCCAGCTTGTAACCTTCGGCCCTGGCCATGTCTTCTAGGAAAGGCTTTAGTTCGCTACGTTTGGCATGCAGGTTGAAATACTGCATGATCCTGCTCATCACCAGGTTACGCTCATGTGGATTTAGGCTCGGCCAGTCCTGGGCCATACGACGCACAGACTTGTACATGATGTTGTGTATGTTGAGCATGCGTTCTAGTTTGAGCAAGAAACGTGAAGCGTCAGTACTGTCAATCCTACCCGATGCCATGCTGTCTAAAAAAGATTTAATTAACTGTTGGTTCACACGTATGCTTTTACGAGCTTCAACATTTTTGGCTTGATTGGCCAGTGACGTACTGATCTTGCCAACAGGATTTACCAATGTGTTAAGAGCAACGTACAAGTCTGTGGCCATGTTGCGTTCTTGTTTGAAATTACCAAAACTCATTGTACGATCAGCATAAGCTATTGCTGTTTGTTTAGTTAATGGCACACAATACATCACCCATAAAGAAATAATGCTCATGAAAGCATATTCAGCAACGTCTTCAATGTCCATGCTGTTCACAGCAACTTTGCTTTTGAACAACTTGCTTTCAACAAATATACTGCTGTAGGCTTCATCAATCTCTTGTGCCAAGGCTTCATCAATCTTCATATGAGTTCTCTCTATTATATTTCGCCAGTGAATCTGGGATTATCTGGTGCACTGCGAAAGTGCGGATTAACAATCTTGCCTGCAGGAGTAACATAGCCTTCGCCGCCTGGCTGTCCATTGGTGCTGGCTGTGATACCCAGTGACTTGGCCAATTCGCTGCCGTGCTGTTTGGTCAATTGATCAAACACCTTGTATTTGGCTCTCTTGAGTGCAAGAAATGTGCTCCAGAACAGTTTCCATTCTGGCTTCTTTTGTATTTCAGCAATCACTGCTTTTTGCGGCTCACTCACTTTGGCAGTGATCAACCAGTCATTGAAATCCAAAGAATCGTGACTCTTGCCCAGCTTGACTGCATAGTTGTACAGTATCTGCTTGAACGTGGTAAACTTTGGGGCCGTGAAATTAGAAATTGTATCAATTGCGGCGGCATTTTGTTTGACCATGCCAATGGCTCGATCTATGTCTGCGGTGTCGATGTCAATGCCACCCGTGGGTTTCTGTATATCCAGCGCAATCAACTGTGGAGTGCTGTTGAGCATGGCCACTTCTTTTGGATCTGCCGGTGTTAGTCTAGGACTACCTAGTTCATCTGCTTTGCCGTGCACAGTCACAAACACCAGTGCAGTGGGCATTTTTCCATAAAGACCTTTTGGGCTCACTGTGTAGGTAACCTTGTTGGGTGTGAACACATAGTTGCCTGCAGAATCCGGCTGTTGCTTGCCAGTGAACATGATATCACCCTTGAAAAATCCTCGGGTGCCTGCTGAGGCTTTTTCAAATACGTCCCATAGCGCCATGTATTTGTCGCTCAATGATTTGCGCACCTGTGCATGATCGTCATCTGTTTGGTCTGGACGCTTGCGTCCTGTATTCTGTATTTCTGATGCCAGATCTTCTTTTGGAAGTACCAGCTTCTTGGCCCACTGTGCATTGGGAATCAGATAAAACTTGCCGTCGTTGCTGTAGCCCCAGTAGATGGCCATTGTGCCGTCCCATTTGACAGAACTTTCTCCTGCATTGTCGGCAAGACGTTTGAGATCTATCAAGCTAGCGAGCCCACCTTCTGCACCGTCCACAATGAGATAATCTTCTATGTGCTGTAGGTCTCGACCCACTGTGGCTTCGCTGAGTATGCGCTGTCCTGCTTCAACTAATAGGTCGTTAAATCTCATGGTTGTTTTGACTCTCGTATGTAGCGCACACCTCTACGGAACTTTTCCTGATCTCCGCTTTTCATGCTGTTAAACAAACGCTTGATCAAATCTGAAGCGTCTTCTGGGGAGTAGTTGGATTCTATCAACTTCAGTAGATTTTGTACGCTGGCAATGGCTTGCACTGCTTTACTTTCAACAAAGAAGTGAACGTCCTTTTGGGGGACTAAATCGTTAATTTCTTGTAGTAGGCTACGGGTCTGTTTCTTCATTATCTCTGCTCCCAAATGTATTTATGGCATAAATAAATCAATAGGAGGATTGTATCTCATGCAACCAACACAACAAATTAGAGACATCATCGACCGTCTGAGTTTATTAGAATCTGAATTGGGCGAAGCACCTGCTGAGCAACCAGGCATAGGCGCTAAAATTGGCGACGCCAAACCTGCAGGCGGAATGAACAATGATGCAGAAGATCGCAGCAAAGCACAGAAAGCCATGGCTCGCATGTACCAACTGGCACAAAATGGACTAGTTGATAAAAGCCAAGTATCCAGCCTAAACAGCGCAATGAAAGCCATGATGAATGGAAGCCCGCTGAGCAGTCCACAGCGCATTGTGATGTTGGACGTAATGCAGAGCTTGATGGATCTCATCGGTGACGATGCTAGTTTGGTATCGCGCATCAAGCAGGACCTAGGCAAACAAAAGACAGCCACACCAGCAGTTTAACTCTGTCCTTGGGGTGGTTTTTCCCAAGCAGGTGTGCCAGTTGCTTTCTCCCACTTGGTCGAAGGACCTGATTCTGGTACTTGTGGGGTTTTGCGCAACATTGCTCTTAGCTGTTCTGCACTGGCAACTCGTTTAACTACGGCAGCGTCACTGGCAACCCCAGGGACGCTTTTTTCTTGGCCATGTTGTTGTGTCTGCAATCTCTTGTACAGTACGTCAGCATCACTTGGCCCATCATCTGCATCTGGATCCATGTCACTGATACGCAGGCTCTGCACGTTGAATGCCAGTTCCATCTTTTGTCCAACTGCACTGGAACTACGTGTCTTCATGAACTGTATCTGCACACGCCCACGTTCACGCAACACAATACTGGAGAAGATACCAAACACGTTGTCTGCTGTTTGGATCTTGCTCAGGCCGCCTGCAATGTGGCTGTGATCAAACTCCACTGTTTCCACAGCTGAACGATTCAACTGCGACGCAGTGACCAACAACAGATTGAGTTGGATAGCCAAGTTACGCAGTTCTTCTGATACCAGCTTGTCTTTGATAAACAAGTCTGCCACTGAGATCTTTTGTCCTGCTGGCATCATTAAGTCCAGATAGTCAACAATGATAGCGTCAACTTTCTTGCCAGTCTGTACCTGGAATTCCTTTAGCCATGCTCGCAAATCGTTGATAGTGATACCATTGGGCAACTGCACCACCTGCAATGCACCTGCTTTCTTTCCTGCCATCTTGACCTTGAGTTCAACATCATCAATGTTACGGAATACTTCCTTGGTTGGCATGCCTGTGACCATGCTGTCAAGTCGCAGGCTGGTCAGGCCTTCGCTCAATTCAAGACTGAAGTAGATGACATTGTAACCCTGCATGCTCCAGTTCAGTGCAATGTTCTGCAAGAACAAACTCTTGCCTGCACCCGATCCGCCTGCAAAGATGTTGAGTTCGCCTCGGTTGAAACCACCATACAGTTTCTCATCCACAGTCTTCCATCCTGTACTCACTTGACCATTGGCATCTTTGAGTATGCCCAGTCGAGCACGTGGATCAGCATAGTAGTCTGTACCAAAGCTCTTGGCCAAGCCAATCTGTGTGGCTTCGCGTATCAGCTTTTCCACTCCACCATACTGTTGCTTTTCCAGCATGTCTGCACTCTTGAGAATTGCCTTCTCCAATGCCTTGTATCTACAGAACTGTTCAAACTCGCCCAGGAACCAGTCAGCATGCACGTTGGCTGTGGGATCAATCTGCTGTAGGTTGGTTCCGCATGTGGCGTTGACCTGTTCTGCTGTGGGCACCATGCTGTGCTGATCCACATACTTCTTGATAAAGTCTGCGGCAGGATTCAACCTACGAGAGAAGTAGTCAGCTTCTAAAATACCCTGGCATCTACTGGCCAGTTCTCCATTACCAATCAAGAACTCCAGGAACAACTTTTGCAAGTCATCTGAGTACTCTTTAATTTCATGCTGTTCAGCCATCAATTCTTCCTTAACATAATTTTTATCTTCAACGGATTATCTTGTTTCGATTGTATTATACTGTTTAGCGTGACCACTCGGCCATACGCTTTAGCCGCATCTGCGCAATCCTTTATTCCGTTATCCCAGTCTGGGAATGCCACGCTCCACCCTAGTTCTATCGCACGTTCTGCCAGCTTGGTTCCACTACGATCTCTATCTGGTACTACGATAGGTTCAACATCCAGGTCTGCAATCAACTGTGCTTGCTTGGCACTGATGTCATTGTGTAGCACTGCAACACCATCCACTGCCAGAGCATCAAACTCGCCTTCTACTACCAGCACAAACTTACGAGGTTCTCCTTGAGGATCCATGTTAAACACAAAATCAGTTGGCGCCTTGCGTAATATCTTTGGTGTATCCTTGGGCGGTGCGCCTATCCAACGTGCGGCATATCCCACTGTGTTACCTTCCCAAGTATACGGCAAAATCACACGTTTGTCAATGTTCCAGAACTTGGCATCACACCAGTGCCAATCTGCAAGCCCTGTCATTTTTCTGTCTTCAATGTATTCTGCAGCCTCGCATGTGAGTGTGCTGGATCCTGGTACTTCAATAGTGGGCCATTCAGGAGTCCATATCTCCTCTGCCTTGTACTCCAAAATTTGTGTGTCGTCTCGTTCACTCATCAACTGTAGATTAAGGCGTTGCACCTCACCTTCGTCTACACCAATTTGGCGTAGCAGTGTCTTGAGCTTGTGTCCCATGCCCTGGCCTGGTTGCCAGCGTACTTTGAAGCCACAATTGAAACAATGATATGCAGTTGAGCCGTCTGAATCAAAGCGGAAGCCTCCGCGGCGTTTGGTATCTGGACGCGGTTGTCCGAATGCCACACACATAGGACAGTTGATTGTCCACCAGCCCTTGGGGCTAGATCTCAATCCATGAACATGCGCTTTTATAGTTTCTTGAATCAGACTCACAAAGCTAGTTTACGCTCTGCAGATCACTTTGTCAATAGTGCCGGTGTTCGTTATGTCTGGAATATACTTGATTCGCAACCATTTGGCACGGCTGTTGATATTGAAAGTATCTATGCCTGTGTAGTCCGTATAACTGTATCCTGCTGGATCACCAAGCAAATTCCAATTTACAGGAACTTCCTCAAGGCTGGATTCTATATAAATGGTACCAACATAGTTGGTCATGTACACAGCAACGGTGTTGAGAATGCATACATCACTTACCTGCCCGGCCGCTTTGAGTGGTCCTGAATATCCCGTGGCAGTGAAAGGGTCTGAAAAAGACACAGTTTGATCACTTGAACGAAATGCCTCATATGCTCCTGTGCGCAGTTCAATTTCTGCACGAGCATCATAGTTCAAATCTGTATAGCTGGCACTGGTCGTACCGTCGGTTGCTACCAGCATGATGCCCACATGATAAATGCCTGCTGATATGCCCATGGTATCGTGATCCAGCAGTTGCAGTTTGGCCTGGCCCTTGGCAGCATCGCTAGCAAAGGCTGTTTTTCTAATCAAAGCTTCACCTGTAATAGGATCGGTCATCTGCCATATTACCGTTTTAAGTGTGATATCAACGGGCTTGCGATCCCTGTCTTTGAATTGCAAGTCAATGGTGTTGTCCACACCTATGTAAGCCGTATAACGACGTTCATTCATAGGAGTATTCCTTAAGGTTCCTACTCCAACCATTACGTGGAGTACTTGATCATATACATACGATACGTTCATGTTCGTTCCTGTGTCATACCATATTTATGGTTTGGTAAATACTCACGACGATGAACACACCCGAAGAAATACTGATCATGCTTGAAAGATTCCCATTTTTGTGCCTGGCTCGTTACAGCGGGCAGGAATATGTGGGCATCATACAAAACTACGATAACAGCATAGTGAGCATGTATGTTTACAATCGCCTGCAGGAAGAGGACAAAAAATTGTTCTTGGAAATGGGCGACGAATGGTGGTGGGCAACAAATAGACAGTTGCCAATTAACATTGTACTGGGCATGAAATTCAAGCCTTTCCAGTACAGTTTACAAACATTTTCAATCAAGGAATTTGATGTGGTAGCAGGACACGTGGTTACATTACAAAATGTGATCACAAAACGTATCAAGCGCAGACAAATACAGCTGATACGTAAAATAGACAATTCATGACAAAACTAATATACCTACTGGTAATGACCCACATTACCATCCTCTGCGTAACTCTATATCTACATCGTAGTCAAGCACATAGATCAGTTTCATTCCATCCTGCTGTGAATCATTTCATGCGGTTTTGGCTGTGGCTTACTACTGGCATGGTCACTCGTGAATGGGTAGCAGTACACCGCCGTCACCACCAAAAGAGCGATCAACCTGGAGACCCACATAGCCCACAACAGTATGGCATATGGCGTGTGCTGTTCGGTGGTGCTTTTCTCTACGCCAATGCATCTAGAAACAAGCTCATGGTGGAACAACTTGGCACAGGCACGCCTGATGATTGGTGCGAAAGAAATATCTACAGCAGATATCCCTGGTTGGGCATCTTGCTTATGTTTTATATCAACATCATGTTGTTTGGTCATTGGGGCATACTCCTATGGGGTATTCAAATGATCTGGATCCCGTTCTGGGCCGCTGGTGTGATCAACGGGCTATCTCATTGGTGGGGATATCGCAATACCGATACCAATGACACTTCTCGTAATCTTGTGCCCTGGGGCATTTGGATTGGAGGCGAAGAACTACACAACAATCATCATGCTGATGGTGCCAATGCACGATTCAGTCAACGCTGGTATGAGTTTGATATTGGGTGGGTTTATATCAAACTGCTGACCATGCTGGGCTTGGCTAAGATAAGGCCTGTTCCTGCAACAAATTCATCTGTACCACAATAGCCAATGCATAACCCAATGCATGGCTTTTCTTGAAGCTGTAACCTTCATCGCCCTTGTCCCAGATCTGTGATTCAATCTCAGCCCAGGGTCTACCAACCAAATGCCTTTTGCCTGGTCTAATCAAGGCCAGAACCATTGCCAACTGTTCGAGAGTCTGCGGTTTCATGCGCACAACAAGATCCGCATGTGCATGGATATGAAACAGTTGTTGTATGATTTCTTTGTGCTGTAACAGCGTCCAGTCTGGTGCTTGGGCAGTCAAGCGATCTAGATGATCTGGATCTCTCACATCCTTGTACACACTTACATTAAGCACATCAATCTTGAAGTAACCAACTTCCTCAGCAGTCTTGTAATCCAATGTGCACAGTCCAGTAAAGGGATCTGCTGGCACGTCGTGGAAGTATACACCTGTATTGTGCTTGGTCACACGACCACGCGAATCACGTTGCATTGCAGGAACATGATCTATCAGCCGTAGCAGTAGATCCCTATCTGCCAAGTCAATGTCAATGTCTGTGCCCTGTGCTTTCACGATTATTTCCTTGTCACATGTCTTGCCGCGTCACGTGCTGATTTTGCTTCTGACATTGTGCGAGTCAGTCGCTGTTCAATGTCTTCTACTTTTTTGATCAGCATGGCTACCAATGCTTTGAGTTGCTTGATATCGTTTGGTTCACCGGCGATGCGAAGTACCTTGTTCTCTTCACGTACCTGTGTTTCTGTTGCATTGTTGTATTGTTCCATTATTGTTCTTCCTCGACCTTGTTAAACACATCCTGCATCCATTCGCAGTCTTTTTTGTTTCTAGAAATTCTGATGCGCCAGGGGTCTAGTTCTATATAGCCAGTGACGTCTTGCAGTTGCTTTTCATCAAACCTATTTAACAGGTCTTTTCCTTGCACAGTGCCCAACAATATCCAAGGGCTCAGCCTGCCGATACGTATCCAATGCAAGGCCTGTGTTGTGCTGACATCTGACCAAAACTGTTTCCAATCCTGCTGTTGTTCCATGCCCCATTGTTGCATGAGCAACACTGTGCGTTCTGCGGCACGTTGCACCGTTTCTTTTTTGGTCATTTCTCTTATGTACATTTCGTACACAAAGTCTTTGCCCCAGTTAGAGAACTTGACAGAGTTCATGACCAAGTATTTGACAAAGTTATCTGGTTCAGGTATATGCAAGTCAATGATACGCTTGCCCAGCTTGACAAATGTGGTGTAATATTTGTTCTTGGTAAAGTCCTCGTAGGAGGGAGTCTTCCGGGCACTGGGCGTCATCAGCTTGCGAAAGATCAGCCATGCATTATATCCTATGCGATTGGCCTTGTCATTTTCTGCCAGTATCCTGCGCTTGGGTTCGCACATGTGCGCAACCAGTGTGCTTTCTTTTTGGAAAGCCTTGCTACAAAACCTACATTCAAGTTGATCTTTCATCCACCGAACACTTCCTTGATTTCTGATTTCTTAAGGTTCATCTGTTCAGCAATTTGCTTGAGCTCGCTTTCATCATTGATGATACGCATGAGTTCAATTTCTTGTTCGCCTGCACTGGGGTAAAGCTCAGCAATGAACTCTGTGATTTTGTCTTTCTTCACGCCCTTTGCCGCGCCAATCCAACTGCGCCTGTATGCTTTCTTGATGCCGCAACTGGACAACAGCATCCACTGTAGTTCTGGATGGTCCTTGAGTTCCTTCATGTTGATGTTGGAACGCTCATTGACTGCTTGTATGAAATATTCCTGCACACCTGATGATCCTTCAACACTGGCCGCCCAGCGTTGTATCAACCAAGGGCTAAATTCTTTCTTCTGCTCGTCTGACAGTTTGCCAAAGAATTCCATATTACGACGATCAATGCCCGGCAACACTTCCTGGAAGATATCCAGTTTGCGTTCTTTGGATGCTGCCTTTTCTTTTGTTGCTTTAGGTTTGGTTGCCATGTTGTATTATACTACCACATCTTGCTAATGTCGAGCACTTCAGGAATCTTATTTGTTTCTTTCACAAAGTAAGCACACAAGGGCTCTGGTCCATCAGTTAGTGGCAATGCCAGTATGTGTCCATACTTTAGTTTTGGAAAGTACCAGCGCACTTCTTGATAGACGTTGACTATGTCAACTGTTAGCCATTCCGGCTTGAAGCTCTTCATTGGATTAAATGCAAATGTCTTGAATCCTCTGTCGTTCAAACTCATTATAGGAACAATTTCCGGATCGCCGTGGTCTGGTTCGCCGATAACAATGCTCCAGTCCAAGGGCATTTCAATCTGATAAGGCCCTATCTGTAGCACAGCGGCAGGCGCATAAAAGTTCTCAAGAAAAATAAGAGGCACAAAAAAATAATCAGGGTTGTTTGGATCACTGTAATCTAGGACCCCATATCGCAGATCATCTATTTCTTCTGGTAGAGTATTCAACTCAAACGTGTTGTTATCATGTGTTAGTATTTTCATTTCTTTCCCTTTTTAGGTGAACGGTAGTCTACTTTTTCTATCAAGTAAGGATACTTTGCATCCGCGTAGAACTTCTTTCGTTCACGTAAATGTCTTTTGCTAAATTTGCTGGTACTGGTCAAATCCCAGATCTGTACGAAGTCTTTGTCCTGTGCTTTTCTAATACCGCGCCCAATAGACTGTATAACTCGGACAAAGCTCTTTCCGGGTTCCAGGAGTACCAGATTAAAAATACGAGGAATGTTAATACCCACAGCAGCCACTCCATAGGTAGCAACAATAACCTTTCCAGTCGAAGTCGCAACTTCATCATATTCATCTTTACGGTCCTTGCTCTTCATTGAACCAGATACAAACACACTATCTTCAATGCGTTCTACTATCTGTTCTCCTGCACGAATACGATCAACCAGCACCAGGGTGTTGCCTGTGTCTGCAATGTTCTTGACAAGATCAGCAATGTAGTCTAATCGTGTGCTGTTGGTAGTGAGATATTCTAGTTCTTCTTGGTAACTGCCATACTCGGCAGTTTCTTCCATCTGTACTACGTTGACGTGACATTCAGCCAGCACACCCATGTCCTGCAATGTGGCGGCACTGAGGCTGCTCACAACAGGCCCAAGGCTGACTTCAAGGCTAATCTTCTGCCAGTCTTCCTTGGGCACAGTTCCTGTGAGTCCCCAACGAATAGGCACATTAGCAAATGGCCCTGTTAGTAACTTCTTTAGAACGTCAGCTTTGGCTTGGTGAACTTCGTCTACGATGATAGCCGCCAAGCCTGTCGAGAACACTTCTAAACTGATGTTGGTTTCGCCGTCTTTGAAACGCTTGTCTAGCACGTTGAGGCTTTGCCATGTGGCAATGGTGTGTGTCTTGTCTGTTTGCTTTTCATCACCAAAGTACACACCCACATCAAGTCCTAGGTTGTGATAGTCCTCATATGTCTGGCGTACTAGATCCTTGTTAGGCACAATGACCAGGCTACGACCAATGTGTTCTACACATTTGCTCATGGTAGCAGTCATTAGAGTCTTACCTGCGCCTGTGGCAATCTCCTGGATGCTTTGTGGTGTGGTAAGGAAGTTGTTGACTGCATCAACTTGGTAGTCGCGTAGTCGTACCAGCTGGCCTGCCATGGGATGATTCTCTGGCCAAACTATATCCCCATGATACTCTTCATCAATGGGGACAAAATCTAGATCGTGTTGCTCTCTGTGGTCCTCAACGGACACTTCATAATGTTCTTCATACAGCACTGGTAGGATGCGTTCAAGCAAGTTTACAAAGGTGCCTCCACCCAGTGTAAAGAAGCTGACACACCCATCCCAACGTCCCAGCTTGTAGGCTGGAACGTGGAATGCGTAGGGCATAAAGAATTTGAGTTCTTTGGCCAAACGGTTGCGAGTGGTTACTTCCAATCCAACCAGTTTAGCATTGACTTCATCGGTTATACGTATGACACATGTTCTCATTGTGCAAGTATAGCAGGTGCCATGTTGTTTGTCTACCTATTCAATCACCAGATGTGAAAAGTAGCGGAAGTGGTCTTCCAGGGTCCAGGTATCTGGATCAATCTCTGTGCCATCGTGGGTAGTGTACTTAGCTGTAAACACCCCTGAATATCTCCGAAACGGGCGCCACATATCTGGAGTCTTGCTGGCCCAGCCTGCATCCTTCAATGCCTCATGCTTGTCGCGACTTAGTCGCACAGTAGGAGCATTCAGCGCCTGCTCAACTGTGAACACATCTGCCAACAGCAGGTCACGGATACGTGCTGCCGGAATCAAATGCTCAAAGTCACAGTCTTCGTCTGCATCCACTTCATGATAGTGCGCCTTCATACCATCACGCTGTTGGATACAGTACTCGTGATAACGACGCAGATAGTAATCCATGTCGTTGCGGATCTCACGCAGGCGCTGTTGATCATTTTCAACAGACTTGTACTCTGCTACCAGCCCAGTCAAGTGACTGCGGCAATGATTTGCCACAGTCCGGTAGGTGTCAGCACTACGCTTGGTCTTACCATAGCTTGGTGCACGGAATGATTCAAGTGATTCTTGTAATGTCATTTTGAGTTTACCTTTGCACATAGTTCATTGAAAGTTTCAACATTATACTGCCACCATCTATTAGAGAGCTTTGGTGTACCATTATATTCAAAAGGAATACCAATCGTGTTTCCATTATGATGTTTGTAAGATGCATAAGGAAAGATAAAATAATATTCTTTACCAGTAAATCTTTCAGTTACTACTGCCAGAATCGTTGAGGTATGTTGCTTAGTAGAAATATACGCAATTAGCTTGCGTTCTCCATTGGCATGCCTGTTGTCTGGATTTGTCAACCCATGTTTGATTTGTTCGCCTGTAACTAGATCCGACTCAGGCATGTTTTTACGACATTGTGATACTCCAGACTTTTTGCTAATTGCTTTTTCTGCGGCTTCGCCTTCGTTAATAAGACCCATTTTTCGTAGAGTCGAAATAGCATCTCCTAGCGTCATTGTATTATGAAGTTTACGACCAAATATATGCTTGTAGATATTATTAGTTGTTTGCGTCTGCATTTTACTTCTCCGTGTCAGGGAACAATCCCGGGGCTGCATTGCCTTCTTCGATACCCATCTTGGCACCATCGCCATGATAAGGAATAGCTAGTGTACCACCATTGCGCAAGTGTAGCTCGCGCAAGAAGTTACTCATTGCACTGGGCGCACTCCAAGTTGACCCTGGCTTGACATGTTCCCATTGTACCTTGGCTTTGGCATGTACCAACGCTGAACTCTTAAACGTCTGCTTGACACTTTCCAACAGCGTCTTCATCCAACCCGCAGGCAGTTTGATATTGTTAGTACCACACAGTCGTTCAATCTCATTGAGACCAATAAACACACCTTGGTCAATTTCTTCCTGCAAAGGAAACACTTCTTTGATTGCGCTTAACACATCAAAAAGGACACCACCTTTTTCATCAACTTCAATTGCCTTGTACGCATACTTGAAGTGGCTGAAAAAGTAGTCGTTGCTACCGCGTAGGTTATCGCTAGCACGTGAACCTTTGTCCTGCAAGTCAATACCTACCTTGTCAAATTGGTCTTGCAAGGTACGTGCTCGTTTAACTTTGATATCAGGACTGCCATTCTTGTAGCGCACCAAGGCATTGCGATGCAAATCACCTGGTGTGAGTCGCTTGACACCTGTGTCATTTAGCATCTCAAATGCAAAGCTGGCAAAGTTTGGATCTGATGTTTCCACGACCGCACATGGAATTTCCGTAAAGCCAAGAAGCCCTGCGGCAATGGTGCGGTGTTGTGCATCATAGAGATAGGTATTTGGTTTGCCTACAATGCGACAAGCTGAACCCGGACTGCAAATACGGGGATCCCACTTTCGCATGATGTTGATGATATGCTTGTGCAACACATCGCGTTGGACTTCGTAATCAATCCAAAGGTCCTCAATCGCTATCATAGAGCTGACTGGGAATTTATGTTGCAATGCTTGGGCACGGGCTCGCCATGCATCAAGTTCTTTTTGTGTGACGTTGTAGTGGGCTTTGAGTTGAGTTTCAACTTCGGCGATAACGTCCGTGAGCTTGCGGGTAAGGCGTTTGACTGCCATGATATTTCCTTCTTGGTTTATATGACGCACAATGCGCCGTCTTCCTTGAAAGTATATCTCTCAAGTGTTTCAATTGTAGCTGAATCCTGTTATTCTGTCAACCTTGCCTAGTGTTCAAAATAAAAAAGTCCCAAGCCGTTTCTGACTTGGGACCAAGATGGGCGGAGTTGTTTACTAGGCAATCATCCCATCTTAAACTTTATGCCTTGCGCATTACAGTGACTTCGGCAATCTTCTTCCAAGAGCTGGCGCTCATCTTGCGTAAGTCTGCAATCTTGAGCACAGTACGCAAGCTCAGTTCACGCAAACGCTTGACATTGGTTTCCATGTACTCAACAATCTCGTCGCTGGCACCATCTTCAAAGTCGTAGCTGTCAAGCATGCCGTCTTTGACAATCTGCTTGATGCGCAAGAGCTTGTCGCGGGTGGTATCCAAAGTCAGATCCAGATAGTGGCAACGTGACTCCAACGCATCCAAGTGGTCCTTCAGCTTCTTAGAACGCACGTGCTCAAACTTGATGTTGGTGATAAAGATAGCCGCACCTTTGAACTCAAAACGGTCTGGAATGCCTTCGCTACGTAACAAGCGCGAGTCAGTGTTCCAGCTGATGTAACGCTTCTTGCTAGAGTCCAACGCCGCTTTGAGAATGTTCAGCGACAAGTCGTCCAACAACACAGAGTCACAGTCGTCAAACACTACCACGCAACCTTCATCGGCGTATTTGAACAGTTTGGCATACAAACCAATGGCGCTCATTGCACCCTTAACCACTTCAAACTTCTGCTTGCGTTGAGCAATCTTGTCAAACAAAGCGGCTTCTTCAAGCACCTTCTCAACACCAAAGCTCTTGCCAACGCCTGGAGGGCCGCTCACAATCATTGCACGTACAGCACCGCTAGTGGTACCGTGTGTCATCTCATCCAAAATGTCAAAACGCTGACGGATGCGCTCAATTGCTTCCTCATCAGTTTCAGTGTAAACTTCTGGGTCCGCTGGCTTCTCGATGCGAAGCACGGAGCCGTCATCTTGGGTAGCTAGACCCATAATGTCCTCCTCGTTACGATTACCAATTGATGAATCTGCTACAATGTCTTTGAGTCCGCTTACACGAACACGAATTGCTTTAGCAGGAAAAGCATCACTGCCATCACCTAGCACAGTGACGAAGCCGCCTTTGGCTCCAACTTGGAAGTCCTTGAGCATACGGAACGTACGATTACGGACGGGCACATTGCGGTAGCTACCGCGCAAAATTGTTACTGTTGACATACAAGCTCCTTTGTTTAATTGCCTAGTGTTTGTATTATGCACTAGAGCGGGCTTGCAGTCAACCGGTTTTACCAGTTTTTTCACTTTTTTTTGGGTTTTTTGTGTTGTATTTGTGCAACACCCACAGAATTTAGCATAAAGTAGTAGAAAAATCCCTTAAAAATCAAGCACTTAGCAAGGCTAAAAACTGCTTAAAAATCAAGCACTTAGCCCAGGGCTTTTATGCGTTTTTCCAGCTTTTGTTGCAGGCGCACATAGAATTCACGTGTTCTTTTTGTTAAATTCAAACACCAAAATGCCCTGGCTGGCGCAGGGTCCTTGAGCATTGCCCAGTTGGATATCTGTATCTGCCCAAGCCCGAGGTTCTGTATGCTAAGGGCTTCCCAGTTGAGATGCCATATGGGTGTGAGTTCTGATGATACAATACTGAACGTGCCGTCAGTATGCACTTCATAATCAATGAACCAATACCAAATGTCACGTGTTTGGTCAGCAAGGATCTTGCTTGCACGATCAACGCTGATGAGATTAGGCATGCTAAACTCTCTGTTGATGCATCGTGTCTTTACATCAACAAGAATGCTGCCTAGCATGAAATCTTCTGGGCTACGCACACTGGTTGATGCTTTGTAAAGATCTGGATAAGTGTCTTCTATCAACTTGCAGACATAGAACTCTAGATAGTCTGCATACGCACGTTGGTTGGTACTTCGTAATGCGTTAAACTTGGCACCAACAATGTCTGCAACACATGAAATATCAGACGCTTGCATCTTCCATTCCAGCGACACGTAGTCGAGTAATGTTACTAATCATGAAGTTCTTGGTATCAATCGCTTTGATCAAGCCCTGGAACTTGTTACGTACTAGAGCAAACTCATTTATGAGACGTTGCATCTCTAACACCTCGGGTTCGCCATCGCTATATTTTTCAGCATCGCGACTGCTCATTGCCCTGTTGTAATGTTCTAGATACTTCTTAAAGTGATTACTTCGTAAACGTCTTAGTTCAATGTTAAGATGTTCTAGTATGGCTTCAATTTCCTGTAGCTGATTAAACCTATGCTCAATGATGCCCGGAAGATCACGTGCATTTTTCTCCACATTACCACGAAGACTGATTTCAGCCTTGGCTTCTTCAAGCTGGGCTTCGAACCAGTCAATAGCGTCTGGTAAATGGCCTATATCTGCTGTTACCTTCCGGAACCATGTGCTCATTGATTAATCTTCTTCATCATCATATCCGCCGCTGAACAACTCTTCATCACCTTCGGGGTCATTGTAGTTGTCATCGTCACTATTATCTAAACCACCATACAACACTGACAGTGCACGATCCAACGGACCATCATGGCCGGCAATGTCATTGGCCATGGTTTCAATGTCAACGTAATTTTCTAAGGTACGTAAAAATGCCTGGGCGGCATCATCTCTATCTTTTTTGTTAAGATATGGTTTGATTGCGGCCCAAGCATCAACTACCATTGATGCTTCACTATCATACAAACTCAATTTTATTCTCCTTGAACGGATTCCTCATCCAACTCGTCGCTCACAGCTACGATTGGCTTATTTAACAGTTCGAGTTTATCACGTTCAACAACATCAGCCATGACCTTGTCCAATGAACCATTATCATTGCGCTCCCAAGCCTTGCGGAACTGTTTGATAACTTCGCCATCAGTTGTAGTATAAACCAAGCTGTTGCCTTCCTTCTTGAGCATGTTTTTGCTTTCAAACATATCAACCAAACCTGAGTATGGATTCATGCCTGACGTATAAGGAATCTTGACCTGGACACTTTCGAACGGCTTGGCATATCGTGTCTTCATAACCTTACAAGCGGCACGGATACCAACTACGTCTGAAATCTTGTTGCCTTCTTCATCTTCCTTTAGCTTGAGTTTCTTCATAGCTACAACGATAGAACTTGCGTACACGAAGCCCTGACCGCCGGAAATCTTGTCATCCGGATCAAACATGTCCTGGCTGGCATAGGTATGGTTAGTTGCAATGATGCCAACTGGATGTGCCGCAATCAAGTTAACTGAGTTACGTATCAGTGCCGCAAGTGACTTGGGCTTACGACCCATATCACCTTTCATATCACCGGCTTGGAATTGATTAACATCAGTAGGAGTCAGTAACATACCCAATGAGTCAATGACAAACAACACTTTCTGTTGGTCATCATACTGTTGGCCTGCGGCTTCTTCCTTGTATTCCTTCATAAAGCTGTGAATGATGCTGGCAACATCATCTACCATGCTGACACCAAAGCGCATCAGCTTGTCTGGTGCAGTATCAACACCCAGTGCTTTGAGCCAATCCTCATCTAGTGCGTTTTCAGTATCAAGGATGATTGGAAGAATACCTTGTGCCTGCGCCGCTTTTACGATGTTACCAGAACAAATATAGCTCTTACCCGAGCCGGATTCACCTGCAAACATTGTTACCTTGCCCAGCGGTATGCCACGTGTGAAATCGCCGCTGATAAGATAGTTTAGTGTGTAATTGCCAGTGGAGACCCAATCCTTGGGATCGTGGAAACCCACAGCCATACCAGGTACAGCCTTCGTGAGGCTCTTCCTGAATTTTGAAACGTCAAATGGTTTTGTCATTATTTTTACCTGTCAAAGAAGAAGTAGGGGAGTTCGCCTCCCCTACTGTATAGTGCTTTAGGCCTGAGTCTTACGTTCACGGATCATCTTGAGGATGTCGTCAACATTGGTCTTCTTGCCTTCTTCCTTGGGAGCTTCTGCAGGAGCAGCCGCTACTGGAGCAGGAGTTGGTGCTGGACGAGCAACTGGAGCAGCCGCTACCGGCTCATCATCTGCGTCAACATCCGGGGCAGCTGCCGCACGTGCTGGGCTATTGCCGCCGCCACCTGAGCGATAGAACGAACCCCAACGGTCTTGATCAAACAGTTCGCCGTTGACAGATGCTTCAAACATTTCCTTGATCAGCACCAACTCATCCTTGGTAGGACGCTTGGGCATGAAGTCGTTCAAGTTGAACAGACCGTGCTTGGAAACTGCTTCAAGCTCTTGCTCGTTGAGACCACGTTCCTTACGTGCCCAGTTGGACGTAGAGTAGTCAGCATACTGACCCTTGGTGGTTTTGATAAGACGGAAGTCCGTACCGTTCATGTAGTCGGTTGGGATATTTTCCATCTCTGGATCCATCAGCGCACCCTTAATGATATTAAAGATACTTGGATTGATAATGAATCTGCGGATTGGATTCTCTGGCTCACTGTCTTCGTTGAGCGGATTGCTCACAACAAAGCCTTGGAAAATGTATGAACGCTTCTTCCAATACTTACGACCAAGATCCTCAAGGCCCTTGTCCTTGAACCAAGGACGAACCTCTGCTAGAATAGGACATGCTTCGCCCCACATTTCTACGCACGGTACTTGAACGCCAATTGCGCGGCCCTCGTCACCGCCTTTGATGCCAGGGAATGGCAAACGAATCATTTGGCGCTCTAGCCAAAAGAATGTGTTGCTTGCATCACCATCTGGAAGGAATCGGATTGTTGCTGTTGTGCCTTCTGGGATATTCCAGAAAGGGTAAATGGCTGAGTCGCCACCGCCGGACTTGCTGCCGGACTTTTGTTCTTGCTCTTGTAGACGAGCGCGAATTTCTGCTAATGAGGCCATGGTTTGTTTCTCCTAAGTTGTGCCTAAGCTGCCTAAATGTGCCTAGAGTGCAATCGCTTCTAGCGAAAGCACACGTGTAGTATATGCTGTATGTATCTGTATGTCAACGAGTGTATTTACCAAAAGGTAACTTAAACACCCAGATTACCGAGCTTGCCAAGAATTGATTGCATCGCTTCTTCGTGTAGGCTCATCTTAAATTTATCATCAGGTACTGCTAGCTTGGTCTTCGCCAATTTAACAGCCTGCTCCATTCTCTGCATGTGTGTTTCGGCCAAGTGATGAGATCTCACCATGACCAAATCGTATGATTCTTTGAGTCCTGCCTTGAGCAAGAACTCAGTTGTGTCGTCTATTTCGCTCAGTGGTTCAAATGCCAACTTCTGTTCGGAGCCATCATATTTGGCCACTTTCTTTTCGAACTCACCAAGATTGAATCTAGCTCGTAGTGTCTCAGCAACACGCAATCGCTGTTGCTCCACAGCACGTAGCCCTGGTAACAATGTTTCATCAAATTGCTGTACTGTAAATTTGATCTTGCTACTCTCTGTTGCTTCCACTTTTGGAACTGTGTTGGCAATCTCTCCACCAACTCGATGGAAACGCTTTAGTGCACGATCAATTTCATCCACACGACCCAGTGCCAGTCCTAACTCTTCATCTAGTCCGTCCATGAGCTCATTTTTACGAGCATAGGACACAAGTTTGCGCAGGTCCTGTCGTTCAACTGCCATGTCATATATCACGCGACCTTTTTCGTCATATGGTGCGCCACCGTCACTCACATGTCTTGCCATAGCACGTGCGGCAGTGAGATACGGAACGTCAAACTTGAAACGCTCGCCTTGATTATTGTCAATGTAAATCTGTTTGATGTTACGACTGCGTGATCCTGGCTTTTCTTCAGCAACCGGCTTTGAGTGACGCAACACTACTTTGGCTTGTGGTTGTGGATGATAACTGGTCCTTGTAGAACCAAATGCTGATTCAGCCACAGTGGAACTGGCAACAAATGATTCAAAATCTTTAGGCTCAAGATGCTTGCCAAATATACGCACAGTAGGCAACAGATTATAATTCTTTGCCATTTCGCGCAATGACATATACATGTCTTTGATTTTGGCTGTGTCCAGACCCTGGCTCAGCATGATCTTGAGTTCTGGCTTGGTCTTGTCATCAGTTAGGTGCACCATTATTCCAAGATCTTTGGCATAAAACCAACGTGCGTCCTGAACATTTAATGTTGGGCGCAAGGTTGCCAAGAAAGTCTGGACGTTGAGTCCATTGCCTTTCATGATTTGCAATATTGCTCTAGATACGTTTTCTATACTGATGCTCATGAGTTATTTATCCTTAGAAAGCTATGGGCATGGGCATTATGGTATCAGATGAAATTTCAGTACGATCTGTCAACTGATTGTACAACTTCTGATCCCAACTTAGCATGTGTTGTACTATGCGCACAACAAGAATTGTTGCCATCACTAGGTCGTCTGTTTCGCCATCTTTGGCTGCAAAACCTGCGCCACGTGCAACAAATGTTTTTACTTCACGCACTAGGTTAGGGCTCATTAATCGCATGCGATCATTTTCAATGTAGAACTTCAGTTTCATACAGGCAGCTACTTTGTTCTTGTTACCTGTAGTAAATCCTCTACGCTTGTTGCCTGCTTCTGTGATCATCATTCCTGGAATACGTTCTTCCCCGTATTCGCGAATGGCCAACAACGCGGCCTCGCCCAGGGTGTTATTTTCCACACTCCAGTATATTTCAGCAGTATCATTTGTCTGTTGTTTGATATAGGTCAGTATTTCAACCACATTGCGCAACTGGCCTGAGATGTCTGTTTTATTGTGCTGCCATTCAACTACCTGTTTCATTGCTGGCAATTCAAATACTTGTATAGCGGCATTGTCTCCACCTGTGCCCAGGCTAGGATCCCAACCCAGCACATAGGTCATGCGCGGAATGATCTTGTCAAAAAAGCGAACTTGTCCCAGCTTCATTATGGGTTCACTGCTTTCCAGTATCTGTAGCTTGATAGGACTGATCAGTGTTTCGTCTGCTGTAACAAAGTCACATTCATGTTCGCGCAAGAATCGCTCATTGCCAATCTTGCTACGTTCTTCGTTGGCCCAGGCATCGTCGCGATCTGGATGATGGTGCCATGCAAATTTCAGTGCACGGAAGCCATTGGGGCCAACACCACCTGTGTCGTTGCCAAACTCGTCCAGTGTGCGGATTGCTGTTTTCCAGATGCGAGCGAACTGATCGTCATCCTGGTTTGGTGTACTTGTAATAATACACTTACCACCAGTACTCAGTGTGGGGCTGATAGCTGTCCAGAATTCTTTGGCAATACGAGGCGGTACGAATGCAAACTCGTCTAGATATACGATTGTAAGTGACATACCACGACCAGTTGTTTCGGTTGTTGTAGCTGACACAATGCGCGATCCGTTTTCAAAGTCCAATGAACCTTTGTTGTAGCTGGTAACACCTGCACGGATATGGTCTGGCAGGTTCTCGTATATGAATCTAATACGACCCATGATTTCCTGCGCACCTGTATGCTTGTGTGCCGCAATCAGTATAGTTGAATCTTGAACAAACATTGCATACCACAACAAGTAACCAGCTGCCACAGTGGTTTTACCCATCTGGCGTCCAAGCATGTTGATGCTGTATTTGTTTTCGTGATAGCATTTCAGCAGGTCTCGCTGATAGTCAAACAATATGAACTTGACGCGACCTTTGGTGGGATGCTGGATGTATGCGTAGGTCTCTAGAAAGTAGATTGGATCCGCGGCACATCGTGCCAACTCTTGTATTTCTGCAAGTGACCAGGATTCTACTTGATGAGCACGTTTTGTTAAGTTTACTTCTATTGCCATATGTATTATGTAGCCAAGAGAAAGCCCCGCATGGGGGCTTTCATGTCAATCACTTACTTGCTCTCTTTGAGAAATTCAGCAAATTCACGATGGATTGATTCTGAGACATCGCGATCGTTGCGACCTAGTGGATTGTCGCCCAAGGTGCTTAGACCTTTGTCTCCGCGACCGCTTTTGGCATTGCCTGTGCCTGACAATGCAAAGTCAATGGTGTCACCGACAATACGCGGATCTCCCTTGGCACCTGCTACGCTGTTGCCAAACTTGCCTTCTGATACAGGTGCAAATCCAGACATCTTACGAAGCACAGCAATGCTTTCTGCTACCTTCTTGTCCTCTTCATCATCTTCTTCTTGTGCATCAAGTTCGTCATCGTTGGCACCGCCATAGTTGCCAGCGCCTGCTTTGTGTACCTGTCCTGTTGCAGTCTGAGTAGTAGTACCGCCAGTTGATGAACGTGTTTTGTCGCCAACAGCTTCTTCTGTTGGTTCAGCTGGAGAGCTAGGAGTTGAATTTACCTGAGGAACTGGTACTTGTGCTGGTGGTTGGAATCCAGCAGTGGTCTCCGATGACTTGATGTCAACCCCTGAGGCTTTCAGCACTTGCATGATTTCTTCTGGATTGTCTGTAATAAAAGTCATGGTCTTGTTGGCTGTCTTGACGTCTAGCTTGTACATGTCAGCGGTAGGTTCAGCTGGGCCATTTTCTTGACCAGGATATGAATCTGTTGCATCACTATATGATACTGCCATTGGCATACCGCATTCGTCTAGCTCAACGCTTTCCTTGACATCGTCTTCTTTGTCTTCTTCTTTGTCATCTACGGCTGCTTTGAAAGGTTCTTTTTTGTTGCCGTCTTTGTCAACGTCTAAGAAATCTGGCTTGCTGCCTTCTGCTACTGGTAGACCTGCTAGCTTGCTCAAGCTAGTGATCATATCGTCGATGTTTGACATCTGAGTCTCCTCTTGCACCTGTGGCGCATCTTGTTGTTCTTCAACTGATTCCATGCCTGGTAGTTTAGGCTGGCGAATTTCATCTGTTATTGCTTGCATCTTTTGCATGGCATCTTGCATACCTTGCCACCAGTCGCCAACTAATTGTTCTTCGCCAGCGTACTTGATAAGGTCATGTGCATGGCTGGCCAAGGCTTCAATGCGAAGATAGATGTCGTCAAACTTGTCTGCGGCATCAACTAGTGCATTAGCTTCTGTTAATTGTTTGAGTTCTCTCATCTGTATTTCTCCTGTTCAGCACCGCTGATAGGACTTGTAGATGTTGTGGACTCTAGCGGCTCTCGTTTGGCATCAGGTACTTTGGCAGAAAATTCGTATTTGAACACACGATCTTTTTGTGCCTTGGCCAGTTCTTTCATGAACATGCTGTTGTATTCGTCACCAAACAATGGTTCTTTTCTTGGACCTTCGTCTGCTCCGTACTCGGTGCCCATCTTAACTTTGTATTCTTTGTTGCTTGACTCTAGTTCGGCACGTTGATCTAGTTCAATGCCTTCATTTGCACCGCGAATTTTTATTTGATTTTCGCTGATGCCCATGGCTTCTCCTAGTTCCATGGCCAATGCACGTGGTTGAGCAGGAAGCCCTAGTGTAATATCAACATACCAAATTTCAACACCGCGGCTGTCTGGAAAATCCACATTGTGTGATTGAAGCATTAGCTTCACAGGCTTTGCTACTTTTTTAACATCATACTTGACTAGATGTGCTTCAAAGCGATCCATAAGCTCTTCAACTGGCTCGGCGGTCATTTTAACCCTGTACTCGTACTCGGGTTGGCTGTTATAAATGAATTCTTTTAGACTGGACATGGTTTTATCACCTCTGATTTATTTATCTTCGCCTGAGCTGTTTGAATCTTTGAGTTTCTTCATCATTTCCTGGATAATGCTGTTTCTATCTGTCACCATCACAGCATCAACTACCGGGCCATTTGGTCCTGCTTTGCTGGCATCCCTGTCCATTTTTTCCTTGCGCATTTGTAGCTCAACGATGCGCAATTTCTTTTCGAGCTTGGCTGTTTTGGCATCTACTGCGTTCTTTAGCATGGTAGACGCAACTTCAAATATTTTACCTGAATTACGATCATCCATGTTTGCACCAAGCACCATCAATTGATCAAATGCTTCTTCTGCCTTGGTTGCAAGATTATCCAATGCCTGCTCTGTTTCGCTTATGTCTTTTACTTCTTCAAGAGCCGCATCAATTCGCTTGCTCATGTCTAATGTTGAACGAAGTTCCATGATTTCAGTTTGAGTTTCTTCTGCGGTAAGCGGCTCACTGTCTACTTCAGGCAAGTTGAATAGATTTTCTAGTTTTTTGTTCATCGTTTACCGCCCATGTTGTTATATAGCTCAGATTCGGTTACCACACGGAACTGCATGCCCATCTGCTTGCACCATGCACGTGCGGCTTCCCACTTGGCCATGTTTAATACCACTGCGGCTTTCTCACTTTGACTGCGAGCTTTTTCCAACAGTGCTTGTCCCTTGGGTTTGATCTCAATGACTTCGGCTTTTTTGTTGCCGTCTTTGTCCTGATACGTGATCAAGAAGTCTGGATAATATGTTGTTGCTTTTCCAGTAAATGGATTTTTGTAGGGGATTCGAATGCTTTCACTAGCCCATCCTACAATGCTGGGATGGTTGTCACAAAAACGCATGAATGTTAGTTCCCAGCCACTGCGATACTTAGGCCTGTTTGATCCTATGTATTTTTCTTTGTTGACTGGTTGATAAAACCCTTGAACATAATTTCTTGCCATATCAATATATTATCGCTCTGTTAACATGTTCAGGAATTGGTTCGTCACCAATCAAGTCTAGTCTGCTGGTAGTTGCACGTTCAGCATTGAGAGAATCTAGATACAGTTGTGTGAACTTGAATCCGCCCTGTGCCACAGCATAGCTGTTGGCAATGTTGGATATTTCACCAAACGTGAAAGTGCCATTTTTAACTAGCTTGAGCATTTCTTTGGCAATGAGTTGTGAACCAAATTTGTCAATGCCTTGTGATTGCAACTGACTACGCAAGCGATCAAATTGCCCAAGGTTAATACTGGTCAAGCCTGCTTTGTTTTCTGCAGAAGCATTTTCAAAGTTACCGTTGTATTCAACAATCGTGGTCTTGAAAATACCAAATTCTTCCTGTGTTACAGAAGCAGTTACTATGTTGTTTAATTCTGCCATTAGAAAATCCTTCTAGCAAGATTTTCAAAGAATCGGCCAATGCTACGACCTGTTTCTTGTACAGCTCTTGCCACATCGCCAGTGACACCACCAACTGCTGTTAGAGAAGTTGTTCTTGGTGGTCCATACTCATAGCTTTCATATCGCCATGTGATTGTCCATGTCAGTACCGAAGATCCATCCGCATAATCCAGTTGATCCTGGCTGATATCAACAATTTTAGGATTGTATATTGTGATCTCTTGGGCTTTGTCTGTATTTCCATCGCCCTTCATTTCTTTCACTATCACAATGTGACTGCAAAAGTTATCATTGCTGGTCTGGGTCAAGCTGAGGTCACCTAGATTGACTCCGTCAATTATACCGCCTTGGCCAAATCCTGTTATAGGAGAGCGCATACCAAATTCAGGCACGTACCCTGAGCCCAATTGAAATGGTGCTCTCACATTGTTGGCATTGGACCAATTCTTAGACTTGAAATTTGTATACGCCAGTAGATATTTTTGAAAAGCATTATCTTGCGTATCGTAGAATGTCATAGTCAACGGTTCGTAGGAAACATGAGTGTTCACGTTCCTACGAATGTTGTATTGATTTAATGTTTGTGTTTCAACTGTTACTCTAGGTAAATCAGTTGCTTTGATGTAGTATCCAATGGTTCCGTTATCATTGATACCTACTGCACCACCAATAGTGCCACCTGTGAGTTGAGCAGTAGGACCAAATTGTAACGACCACTGATAACGATTTCTAACTTCTGTGGTTTGGCCTGGACCAAACTGTGTAGCTACGTTATCAAATTGGATCAGGCCCCTACCGCCAGTATTAACTGTAGTCATGGGCCATCCCCTTTATTATTGTGCGCCGTTAGCTGTTGCTGTAGCTAACCCAGTTGCTCTATTAGGTTGAATTGATAGCTGTGAGCTACCGTTTACAACGTGATCGGCGTTATCGTAACGAATCTGCATGGTGATGTTTACAACGTCGCTGGTAGCATAGTTGTTTTCGCCATATTGTACGTTCTGCAAGAAGCAGCCTGCCAATGTCCATTCGTCAAGAACGATTGGAGTGTCGCCTGCTACGTTTACATTGTTTCCGCCATCAAGTGCTTCAATTTTCATTGAAAACTTGTAGTTTGCACCTGCAACTGGTGCGCTTTGTGCCGCATGATTCAACTGACGCTGTAGCTGAGCCGCAATAGCTCTGTCTACTTGTCCGCTAATATCATCCTTCACAGTCAATGTAATTGGATCCCAAGTGTGTTTACCAGCAAGGTAAATCTTTGAGTTGTATACATCAACAGTAATTTCTTCATGTGTTAAGTTAGGCTTGGTTACACTGACCACTTGTGAGGTCAATGTACTGGTTGCCGCAAGTCCACCAAAGTTCAATAGTGTGACACGGAAACGATAAGCTAACTTTGGCATCAGGATAGGGGAATCGCTTCCGCCTCCTGAGAGCTGTGGTACGCCAAAATTTATAACGGTGGCCATTTGGTATTCCTCCTGAATCTATGTTTATTTATACTGCCGGGTTCATATTCATTTAGTACGCCTAGAAAAGAGGCCTAATTGATCTCTTTTCTAGGCTATGCCTTAGGCCGCCGCCGGTCCAAGACTACCGGTATTAACTACACGTATTGGAATGTAGATGAATTCCGCGGCCTTTACAGGAGCAATAGCTACGTCCACATACAGCTCGTTTCTGTCGATTCGAGCAGGTGTGTTGTTTGTTTCGTCGCAAACAACCAAGAAGTCGTACAACGCTCTCTTGCTGAGCATGTCAGTCAAGAAGTCATCGAAACGGTTCTTAACAGATAAACGTGTCTGCTTGTCATTTGGTTCAAATATGAACGGACGAGCCAATGGTTCAAAACGTTCACGCAAATAGCAAACCAAACGTGCTACGTTCACACGATCCAGTGCGCTGTCATATGGATGCAGTGTCTTCTGACCAAACACAAACAAGCCCTGACCTGGGAAGTTTGTCATTGGGTTGATGCGCTTGACATACAATGCATCACGCATGCCTTGGCTCAACGCTAGTGGTACAAATTCACTTTCACTGTTGACATAACCAAAGTTTGTCACGTTGCTTACTGCGCCGCGCTGTAGACCAGCTGGAGCAAACCAAGGATAAGCCACTTGGTCGTTGTAGGCATAAGTGCGTAGAACTGCATGGCTGGCAGGAACAACAACATCATTACCGTCAAGGTCCGATGTGATTGCACTTGGGTAGTAAACAGCTACGTTGGTGTTGCGTGTTACAAGCCCATCTTCGCCATTGACGCCAGCATTGGTACCATTTGCCCAGGTTTCAACAGCTGATCCACGACCGCTTAGACGCAATGGAGTATCAGCAACAATAAATGCTGTTTCCTTGCGGTTAACGTTCAATTCGATCATCTCGTCGATTGTTTCTGGATAAGATGGGCAAGCCATTAAGCTGAAGCTTACTGTTTCGTCGGCCAGTGTCTCTTCACGAAGTGCCGCTTGTAGACGCTTGACAACCACACGACGCTGTGCCTTGCGCAACATGTAAGGTGCGCCTGCATTGAATCCTGAATCGTAGTTGCCAGATTCTGTCTGCCAATATGTACCGTTGTAGGCCTTGACGTTGCCAGTTGAAACGATTGCGTTCCAGCACAGCATGCCTGTTGGGTAGAACAATGGATCTGGTGCATCAACGTCAACCAATGTTGCCGCTCCGCCATCAGTGTCGTCATTTGCAGTGGTTGTCAAGTCAGCAAACACTACACCCATTGGTGTTGTTTGATCTGAATTGTCATGCAAGTCCCATGAAGCACCATTGAATTCATAAATCTTTGGATAGTTTTCCATGTCTGAGCTGTCAACCCAGATATCACCTGTTGAAGGACCTGCAGGTGCATCAGTATTGATATACACGTTGGCGTTGTCGATTGGCTCCCAACCAAGTGCGCCTTTGCGGTATAAGTCAACTGCTAACTCGTCATTGTACCACAATGTACCGACTGCCGCTTCGGCTGTGGGCTCATTGGGATTGGCTTCATATGTAAGGTCTTCCCAGCCTGATGTTGTATAGATACGCAATTTGAAGGCTGCTGAGCCTGATGTGGTCTTGGCGTACACGCGGTTGATGACATTCTGACCGTTGGTGTTAGCCGTGGCATCATCTGGATAAGCCAAGATAGCAGTTTGTGCATTTACCCAAGTACCTACAACCTGACCGCTTGCAATAACATACTTCTTCAATGCTGGCAAGAAGCCATTGTTTGGAGCAGTTGTTTTGAACCATAGTTCGCCTGCCGCTGTGGCAGTTGGAATGCTATAGTGTGGAGCAATAGTTACACCCGAAGTTACTGCGGCCCAAGTACCTGCAGTCTTTAGATACACTTGATTTACGTTAGTCTGAGTTACCCAAGCATAATCGCCGTTGGATCCAAAGGACGCAGATGGTGCAGAACCAGTTAGGTCTGCGGCTGCAGGCAATAGAAGAGTAACAGCTGACCAGTTGTCAAAGGCTGCACCTGCGGCAGCACTTACGAAAAGACCAAAACGTGCGGCTGACGTATCGAGCCAGTATGTACCTGCCGCAGGTTGTGATGTTGGCTCTATAGCAGTTGGCTCTAGCTGTGCTAGGTCAACGTCTGCACGAATAACGTATGCACGGTTGGCCAAGCCCAAGAAGCTGTAGGCCGCATAAAGACCATATTCGTTTGTTTCGTAACCATGTACTGGTGTGCCGTCAACAATCTTGAACTGTGGCTTGCCGTAACGGATCAAAAGATCACGCTGGCTGGTTAACAATTCTAAGACGTTTGATTGGGTTGTTCCTGTAGCAATCGTGGATCCGTCCACGCTAAATTTGTTAGCCTCTGTAGCAATCGCTATCAGTGGTACTGTGCCGTTGCCGGCTGAAACGTAGACGCTTTCGTCGATGACGCTAATCGCTACGCCTGGTGAAGTTAAAGTTGCCATGTTCAAGTCTCCTGAGTATTGGCTTTTCAGCTGTATCTATTTAGCCAAAGCTCAGGAAAATGGACGGTATTTACCAGGAACCTTAGATTTCGTTATCCAGCATGCGCATCATAACACAGCATTGAGCTGTTTGTACAGCTCATCAAACGATTGGTTGTTGTCTATTATATAGTCAAAATTGGTACCAACCCAGGCTGTTTCACTGGCATGTATGCCTTCTTGTGCCAGGAATCGTTGTGCAGAGTCACTACCTCTATTGGCCTGCACAGCAACATCATGCCAATGTGGTAAGATTCCACGTTGTACCCAGATAACCTTGCCACCGGCTGATTTGATAGATTTTATTTCGTTTGGAAAACGACAATCTGAGATGACGATGTTGTCTTGGCTGGTGCGCAGTTTGTTTTCCACGCTGGCAATCCAAATGTCATTGTGAAAGCCTTTGCGGCACACTTCTGTGCCCCATAGCTGTAGCACCAGTCGGGGAGTCAAGTCGGGCATTGCAAGACGATCTGCCCACCATGGGTCCACTTGTTCTCGCCATTCACGTGCGTGTTTGGTGCGGCCTTCGAGCATTTCTCGATCCCACCCAAACACTGCGGCAACAGCATCTTTGAGAGTAGCGGCAAATGAGTCTCTTCGAAACCCGTGGATGTTAACTAGATAATCTGCGGCTGTGTCTTTGCCTGAACCTATAAAACCGCAGATGCCGATGAGTTTTGTCATACTGCTAATATAGCAGAATCAAAAATCAAGGTCAACCTATAACAATACCAAGTGGCTTTCCGCCTTCTTCATAGAGTGCCATAGATAATTCTAATTTTTCTAACTCGGCTTGGGCTTCAACTTTGAGATTTTCTCCGTTTAATGCGCTACCACCTTGTGGGCCTGCAATTTGTGCAAATTTACTACGAGCCTCACCCAACATCATTTTACAGTGAGCGGCAGCATAATCTTTTATCCAGGTACCAGCATAGACATCATTTATCAAAGAAGATTCGGGTCTATACATATAGGCCTGAACAATGATCGAGTCATTTTCAACCTTGATATTGCGATGTAGTCTAAGCGTTTTGGTTTGTTCAACCCAATCAAACAGGATCTCTTGACCGAACATTCTACCAAGCAGTTCGCGATATTGTGAATAGATTTCATAGTTGACCAGAGTGCCAGAGCCTGTGCTTTGCAGTAGGTAGGCATTGATGTACGCGGCACCAAAGGGTTCAAACGAAACACCCGACGATACACCACCTGCACCACTGCGGAAAAGATAGCGTACTTGGATGACTTCTTGAGGTAAGATGTAAGTGTCCTGCTCTGGTGCAAGATTCAGCACAAGGTAGCCCTCTTCAACTGAATTGGAACTGCGCTGTCTGTACTTGTTTAGAGCTCGCTGTATTGCAACATCATAATGGTCGCGATCTAATTCAACATCAACCATGCCTCCGCCCAAGCGAAGCTCAATCTCGCGTATGATGTCGTTTCTTGTAGTCAATGCCATAGGAAAGCCTCCGATAGTATATTTACCTACCGGAGGCTTTGTATGATAGCAAACTTTACTTGTATGCTCTTAGCAGTATGGTATGCTCGTTGGTGCGTCCGTTTAGAGCAATATCTGTGCTCTTGACCTTTTCCAGCCACTTACGTGCCGCTGGCTTGCCCAGCGTAAGGAACTCTTTTAGCTGTAGCTCTGGCTTGCGCAGGGTCTTTTGACGACTGTCTTTTGCACTGAACCCCAGCAGGCTGGCTCCTTTTACAGACAGCACCTTGCTGTAATCATCTGCTACATAGATACCAATCTTGCGTGTCTTGACATTGTACACCCAGATTTCGCTTGAACCAATCAGCTTGGTTGGGTCAATGCTAACCAGTCCTGTTGCATCATCTTTCTTGAGGAACTTGATACCTTTTACCTGCTTCTCAAGTGGTACTGGCTTGCGCTTGCGTGGTGCCCGTTCAGCTTTCTTGACTGTGCCATAGCTGTTAGCGGCGTCAACCACAGTGGTCCACATCTCAATTGCACTCTTAATCTGCTTCTTGGTGAGGTGACTATATCCTTCCACCAGCTGTTCTTCATTGTCTGTTCTGGCTGTTACTTTTTTAGAGAGTGCTTCTTGTAGCTCAAGGTATTCCTCTAGCTTGGGATTGGCCCACTTTAGCACATCGCCAATTTGGTTCTGATGCAGGTTAAACTGTTTGAACAAGCCAAACACATTTACCTTGCCTGTGTACCCATTGCCCACAAACTCATCCACTAGGCCTTCGGCTTCACCCAGGCACTCGCCCAGCTTCTCTCGCATGCGCTCTTGTATAGTGGGCTGGTAGCCCTTGGGCTTTTCTGTTTTTTCCTCTTTGCTGGCTTCGTCAGCCAGGAACTTTTTGTATTCTATTTCAGCCATGCGGATGGCCTTGACAAGATAGCGCAAAGTACTGAAGGGCACATGGCCGCCGCGCATGATGACCCGTGAAATCCAACCAGCTGTACGGCTAAGGCGCCAGTCTTGCATTTTCTTATAACGCTCAATCAGATGAGCACGTTTGGGCATGACGCCAATCAACTGCTCCATCCAGGCACGTGCATCTGAACCTTCACAGTTATATGAATACCAGTTGTAGATACGTGCCATTTCTCCGTTGTTGAGTAGTCTGTCTTGCGGAGGCATTGGTTCCTCGCCCACATACTTCACTTCACCAATGGTAACCTTGACCGGCTTGATCTTGAACACTTGCGTAAGTGGCCGCAAAGGCAACGGAGTAGACGTATCTACAAACACCGCTTTGGGCGTAGGTGTAGCGAATCGTTTTGCTTGCAGTCTTGCCATGTTGGCTCCTTATGTGTTCAATGTGTAATTATACAAGAGGCCCAACTTTAGGTCAACCCCAGTCTTTGAAATCCCCGTTGCGCTCGTTATTTTCATAACCAGCCATATATTCAGCAACCTCTTCCGGTGTAAGGTTCACAATGCGCTCACCATGTCCGGTACCGTTTGGGTACCAGTGTGGGGCTGGGCCGCGACGATAGTAGCTGTCTGCTGATCCGCGATCGTAGAGGCCGCCGTGACGTTCACGATCAAATGGACGAGTGTCTTTGAAACCCATTGGGGTCATGCCAGCCAGGGCTGGAACTTGTGGTGTCTTCATTATGCAATCTCCTTAAGGATGGCATCAAATTCAGCTTGCATGCGGTAGGGAAGGCCCAGCTCAAAGCAAATGTAGGAACCACCGTACATAAGGTCATGTTCGGTAAGGTCCAGGCTGTCAACGATCCAACGCACAGCCACTTCGCGGCTGGGCGCACCCAGCTCGATGTTTTTAGCAACCTGCGACTCAAACTGCGCAACCGCGACAGCCTCACGGGCTTCTTCTTCCTTAATGGAAGCCTTGAGGGCACGGAGTAAGCCATCCCAGATAGCCTGCTTCTCGTCCATAGTAGACAAGTTCCAGTGATTCCAAAAACCCTCGCGGGGGCGAAAGCCATATGCATCCTTGTGCAAATCAGACACAATGTCTGCATCAAATGTGTACTGGCTCATCGTTGGCTCCTTATCGTTCATCATACCCATATTATGCTACAAAACGGGCTCTCTGTCAACCACTTTTTTCCACTTTTTTGGGATCTTTTGCGGGTGTTGCAAAAATACAACACCCGCTAAGTTGTTGTTTTTATTGGATTTTTTGTGCTTTAGCAAATGCTTTAGTAGCAGGGCTGTCTACTAGCACTATATTCTGCATGCGCAAGTCTTGAAGAGCTTGCTTTATAGCTAATTTTACCTCTACATCATCTAACACTGAGCGAGTGGTTAACACTTGCACAATTTTATTTGACGTGTTGTCTGTTACAAGTCCAATTTTGAGCTCAAAACGATCTGTTTTTTTGCCGCTCCAAGTTTTAACTTGCTGTAGCTTTGCAATAGCTTGTGACATGTGTGACTCCTTTGTTTGCCTAGTGTTTGTATTATGCATGAAACGAGCATGGGCGTCAACCGTTTTCCTGTATTTTTGTGTTGTATTTTTGCAACAGGTCTCAGCTGTGTGGCTGGTACCATAAATATACTGTGAGGAACCCATAATGCCACGTTTAAGCCTTTGGCGCAAAGATAAGACCAACGATTACAAGTTCATTGATCGCACGATCAAAGAGCAGTTCATGGTTGGCGGAACATCCATCTTGATACACAAATACATTGGTCCTGATCCGCAGGGAGAAACAGGTGATCCGACCCAGCCCAACTATCAAGCCGATGATGTGTTCAATGAAACAAAAATACAGGATCTGCTGTTCCTGGAAAACCGAGATCGCAAGTACGACAAAGACATCTACGATCTTCGCGGTGTATACAATGTAGGCGACAACGATTTTGATCTAACACAATTTGGTCTGTTCATCAATACCGATGTGCTGTTTATCACGTTCCATCTAAATGACATGATCGAACGACTGGGTCGCAAAATCATGGCAGGTGACGTGTTTGAAGTTCCTCATCAGCGCGACGACACCTTGCTTGATCCCAATGCTCCTGCTATCAACAAGTGGTATGTGGTACAAGATGCCAGCAAGGCAGCAGAAGGCTACTCACAAACTTGGTGGCCACACTTGTGGCGTGTGAAAGCGGCTCCGTTGACCGACGCACAAGAATACAAAGACATACTTGGACAGGCAGCTGACCCTGACAGCTTGAAAAATCAAATCAGCACCTATGTCAAAGAAAAAGAAATTTCTGATGCAATCGTTGAGGCCGCAACACAAGAAGTACCCGACATGTATCCAGATGTCGGGTCACTGTTCAACTATGAAAATCCGCCTGATCCAAATGGCCCAGCTGATGCCAACGACTTTGAACAGTACTACGGCGCACCAATTGCTAGCGGTGTTATATTTCCAAACAATCCGCAACAGGGTGAAATGTTTATACGAACTGACTTCTTGCCAAACCGCTTGTTTGTGTACCGCGGCGGACGTTGGGCAAGATTGTATGATAATGTATTCCCAACAAGAACAGATGTAGTGGCACGCTCAGTAAATGCAGGTGGCTTTATCAACAATGATACCCAGGGCGTCAACATTGACGGCCAGGCCTATCCAACAAGACAACCAATCAGCGGTGTAGTTAAACCAAGGACAGACTTCTAATGTTCATTTACAAATTTACTCACATTGTTACGGGCAAGTGTTACATTGGGCAAACTATACAAGATCCCAATGTAAGAAGACTTGAGCACATTTCTGCAAGCAGAAATCCTCAGAAGGGATATCATTTGCATAGTGCAATACGCAAATATGGAATTGACTCTTTTATTTTTGAGGTGCTTGACCAAGCCAACACACTAGACGAATTAAATACCCTTGAAGAAATGTACGCTATAAAATACGATGTATACCAAAATGGATTCAACATCAGACAGGCTGGTGGAAATAAACTACATTCAGAGGAAAGTAAAAAGCGTATGAGTCAAGCACAGCGCGATGCCCATGCCAGACGTAGAGAACAAAATAGCGGCATTGAAAAGCACAAAGAACCTTCTCATAAAGGTAAAAAGAACCAATGGGTATTAAATGAAGAACAGAAGCAAAAAAAGAAAGACATCATGAAAGAAGTCAATAGACGGACATCCGGAGGTAAAACCTGGAAAGTCATTGATGGTAAGCGTGTTTGGTTAAACAAGGAGGCAGCGGTCTAAAACCGCTGATATCACCATCAATTATTTCTACGATCGCCAAATACGTCGTTACCTACAACAGTTCATGCGATTCTTTGCAGGCTTCAGCGTGAAGATGGGCAAAGATGAAAACGGATTAGACATATATCAAAAGGTCCCTGTTCGATACGGTGATATAAATCGTATGGCTGCACACATCTTGAAGAACAACAGCGACAACACAATGAATACTGTGCCCTTCATTGCTGTGTATATCACAGAGCTATTGCCTTCACCTGAACGCAGACTCAATCCCACGCATACGGATCAAGTTCAGGTGTATGAAAAACAGTATGATGCTGCCAGCGGTCAATTCTTAGACCAAATGGGACAGACATATACTATCAAACGCCACATGCCGGTGCCATATGACCTAAACGTACAGGTAGACGTATGGACATCAAACACTGATCAAAAGTTACAGCTGATGGAACAGATATTGGTGCTGTTTAATCCTTCATTGGACCTGCGCAACAACGACAACGTGTTTGACTGGAGTCGCATGAACTTTGTGGAACTGATTAACACAGTGTGGAGTGTGCGACAAGTGCCTACAGGAACAGATGATGTGTTGGATGTGGCCAGCATGATATTCAACTTGCCTATCTTTATCAATCCTCCTGCAATGGTACAACGCCAGCAGTTGATCTACAACGTGATCAACACCATTCGTGCTGGCGACCAAGACGAACTTAATCAACTGCTAGATGACACCTATATCAGCGACGTTCAATCCAAGTGGCAAAGTGTCACAGATCCTGAACGTGCTCTTCGACTGGCCAATGGTGAACTTACCTTGCTCACTAGAGATCTAAAAAATTCAGCAGGCGGCGATCTGTTGCTTTGGAATAAATTTTTAGAATCGTACGGTGGACTAAGAGAAGGCATCAGCCAAGTACGTGTTAATCGACAAGATCGTCCTGGTGTGTGGGGCGGTGAGTACATTGGCATCTTGTCATCGCATCCTACAGATCCAAACAAACTGTTGGTTGACATTGACCAGGACAGTTTGCCGTCTAACACACGTGCGGCCATTGACGGTGTTATAGATCCAACACGTGCGGCGCCAGGCAGTGGTTTGCCTGCGGCAGCAGTAGGACAACGATACATAGTTGTGTCATCACCTGCTGAGATACCTGCATGGGGCGGACTTGTTGCCAACCCTGAAGACATCATTGAATACAACGGCAGCGCCTGGGTAGTGAGTTTTGATGCGGCTGCTTCTACCGCAGTTGAATATGTATTAAATATTGCAAGCAATCAGCAATTAGCTTTCATGGACGGACAATGGATACTGAGTTACGAGGGAATATTTCAACCGGGATACTGGCGCCTGCTGGTATAACCCGAGCCGCTGGCGGCTTGATCTATGCACTAGACACGCACAGATACTGCTGGCAGTTGCGTAGCACAGAAGAAAAGTGGAGCGGCACTTGGGGTCTATGGGGTGGCCGCAGTAATCCGAAAGAAAGTCCCAGAGATACGCTACTTAGAGAGTGTCAAGAAGAAACAGGCATAACCGAATGGAACAAAATCGTACCATTACATAGATACGTTAGCAAAGACAAGAAGTTCATCTACGACACCTTTTGCTTGGTGGTAGAAAAAGAATTCCTTCCTGTGCTGGATCATGAAAGCGATGGTTACTGTTGGTTACCGCTTGGTATACAACCAAAACCACTGCATCACAAAAGCAAACAGCTGGTGCAGAATAGCAGTTTCATGAGCAAGTTGGTCAACATGGAGAAATGGCTAGATCAACATGTCAACGACTGAAGCTGAAATAATTGTTTTTCCCAAAACACCCAAGGCACCTGTAACCAAGCGGGGCGTAGATTTGTATCACTGCTGGGATAAAAGACTGATCAATCCTATGTTGAAAAAAACATACAAGGACAATATCAGTTGGATAGAGCGTTGGTATTTGGAATCTAGACATCTTGCCAACCGAGATCAATGGGATCATCCTATCATCAAGGCAGTAAGAGAAGATCGAGAATTTAATCGGCTGTTGCGATGGTGTTGCCTAGAGGATATCAAACTATTGCAGACGTTAGCCGAAGATCCTGTATATAGAGAAAGCAGTGCTAGTCAGCGACGCAGGCTTATCATATGGCACAACAAGTTTGCCGCGCTTATACTAAATCAGGAAACAGACAATCGTTTATGAATCGATAAACAGTGTTCTCATCAAAACCTAGACTTTGCATCACACGAGGAGTGTGTGGATTCTGTCGTTGATTGTTGCAGTAATAATTTTGTGCTTCTAGTATTTCTCGTGGATTACCTTGGCCGCGTGTTTTTCCAACATTATCCAAATACCAAGGCAGAGTAGTAGATACAATCTGTAATATCTGATCTATTTCCAATTCATCGCTGACATTACCGGCAGCAATCATTCCTGGGCTGAATATGCGCTTGGCCCACTCTGGTAACTCACGTTCCTTGCGCCACGCAAATTGTTTGGCATAATCTTGAAACCAAGTCATCATTGCATGTTCTTTGTCTGCGCTGGCGCTGAAATCATGAAAACATCCAGTTATTTTGCGTTCGCCACAGATGATGTCAAATCCAAATATAGGACTGGGGTCAATGACGTGTGGGAACACGGTGACGTGTAACATGTAGAGACCCTTGGTATCACGTGCATCAACTGCGTCAAGGTGTGCTCTTCTAAACACAGGCGAATCCCATACATGGTTTGGCCAATCAAACGTGTGGCCTTCATCTACCGGATTTCCAATCTTGTTCAGTTGCTGTTCTATGTTTGCTTGCAACTCAAGCATGGTGTTCCATACTTTACTCATGAGTCATTATCTCTTCCATGGCCTGCATGGTCAATTCAAAACCTTTATTAGCTTCATCAACCAAGTCATCGGTCAGATGCGATCTGATAATTGCTTCAAGTCCTTCTGCATCGGTATACTCAACATGACTCATTGGCAGTTTGACAATTTTCTTCAGCATTTGTCCTCCGCGAAGATCCCCAAGGTAATGCACATACACATGAGCCCAGGCGTCTTTAAGATTGCTGTTGATGTGCTCAATATAGTCATGTGTTGCATGTAATTCCGAATCGCCACCATCAGTATCTATTATATCTTTTTCAAATTGTTGAGTGCGATCAAATTCCGGGTGTTTGCTGTTTAGGTTTAATTTGGCATCAAGAAAAAGCAGTATGTCGCGTTTCCAGGCCAAATAGCGTGTCCATTGATTTGGAGTAAGCTGATTTTTCATCATGGCACCAACAAAGGCAGAGCGTTCTGCCTTGCGGTGATTTTCTTGGGTGAGTTCTTTAAGTGTAGACATAATGTTAATTATGCCTACTTGCTTTAGGCCTGTGTTTCAGCCCAACGCAACACAACCTGCGCTGTAGAGGTACCGCTTACTGTACGAATGTTAATTGCCAGTACGTCTGGGCCATTAGGAAAAGCGCCACGGCCACCAATTGTAGTTGCTGTAAGTTCTTTTAGCTTGCCTAGGTCCAACACCTTTGTATCCGAACCCGCTGATACGAACGAGAATACTTGTTCCCCTGGCAGCGCAAACGTACCTACCGGCCAGACAACTGCGGTTGAAACCTGTGCTAGGCTTGGCTGTCCGCCTTGACTTAATGGAGTGAGTGCAGTCCAAGTCACGTTGGTTGGGATCACAGGATAATTCTGCGGATTCAATACCGCTTCTACCACAATAGGTGTTGCTGACGCTGTGGTAATTTCAATCTGTTCCAGCAACAGCTGAGATCGATTCAGCAAGTCTCTTGCACCAAGATCACCCACAATCGCATTGGACACACTGGGTGCCAAACGAATCATAAAGGCTGTTTGGTTAGTTGTTGTGGCAGCAATATTCAGCCTTTGATAATTGAAAAGATATCCGCGATCAGTGTCAAATTTTCCGTCCATGATCACTGCACTACCCCAGTGGCTGAGTGTTGGACTGCATGTAACACTTATCAAAAGTACTCCGGCATCTGTTGCATGGATGCTGGCTACGGCAGCTGTGAAGTTGCGTTGAGATCCACCTGAAAATTGAGACAACGTGGCTGCTCTTGTTAGCCCAGTCAATGTGTTACCTGTGCGACCTGAGAAAGAAATCAATTCATTGTCAACATAGATCATACCGCTTGTGGGATATCGAGATGCGTCTACTAGTGTCAATGAAGTATCACTGGCAGAAATTGCGCTGGCCAAACGTGAAACAAATCCTTCATTGATAACAGTATAACGTGCTGGCAAGTTACCTGAACGCATGTACGCTTCATTGTTCACGTTGTTGTTTTTGATTCTGTGTGCTATGACAAAATTGCCGTCTACTCCGCGAGCCATGAAATCAATAAAACCAGCTCCGTACCAGGTATATTGAATACCCATCATCTGCATTTTGTTGAGATCTAGATTGAATCCTGTAGGCCCATTACCATCCAGGGTGTCTCTATTGAACTGAGTGCGTGGTATTCTCGTGTCACGAACTATACACATACGCACTCCTGACACGTTGGTGGCACCTCTGTAATCTGGCGCTACTGTGAGAGAAGTTTGGCTGGCAATTGATGTCACTGTATGTGTCATTCCTCGAATCACAATGTCATCACCTACCTTGAGCTGATCCTGGAATCGAGTACTAGTACCAGTCAATGTATTTGAATCCGCATTGATTGCACCAAGTCCGGCAATCTGTGTTGTTGCACTTCTTACCACTGCATACAGTTCTTGTCCATCGTGTTCCCAGAAAATTCCGTTTTGTTCATCAAATATACCCAGGCGCACTACTGATCCGTGCCAGCCTGTGACATAGATTTTGGGATCAATTGCTAATGATGCTGTTGTGGATCCCAGTTCTTGTGTTGCCAGCACAACAAATACTGTGTCTGCTACAACAGACGACACAGTGTATGTTCCGTTGTAGCCCGATGTTGTTATACCTTCCAGTCGTACCTGTGCCCCGGCTTGTAACCCGTGGTCAACTCCGTCCGTGGTCACTGTGATTGAAGATCCAATTGTGGTTGCTGAAGCTGTGACACTCTGTATATCATAGTTTGGACGAAACAGCGTACCAGTAGTAAACAACAGGCCTTTACCAGACTGATAACGAAAATATTTTTTAGAACTACGCACTGCTTGCATGCCGTATGATGGTCCACCTGATGAAATCAACACGCCACCATCATAGGGTCTGTGAATAAAGAAGGAGTCAGATCGTATGTAGACGTTTCCTGTTAGCGTAGTAGCGGTGGAAACAATTGCCGCTGGTCTTGCAGTGTATGAAAAGCTGGTTGGACTAATAACACGTTCAACATAGAATGGTCCTTCGGCTTGTTCGTGGCCTGTACCGGCTGATGTAATATCTACTACTACCGGCGTACCTGGAGTCAGACCGTGATTGCTTGTTGTTGAAACAGTGATAGTTGATGGGGTTAATCCATCAGATGTTAAAGAAAGAGTTGCAATGGTTGAACCAGTGTAGAATCCACCTTTGCGTAGCTGTACGGTGTCGGTTAATAGGACGCTGGTTCCTGTTCCTACTTGACCTTTGGCATAGTAAGAAAAGGTGTTTGATGTTGGAGCCGGAGTGGCTGCTACCAAGAACGATCCTTCAGCACGACTGTATCCTGCAATAGTTCTATTCAATCCCTGCATGGTTATTGGTGTGCCTGCAACAAAGGTATGTGCATCTACTGTGGTTGCTGAAATAAGGCTGTTTGCGCCGCCATCGCTTGTGATAGATGATACGATTAGATCTGTTCCTGGAATTTCATAGATGCCTGGATAGTTACGTACCAGGCCTAGGTTTTGCCACTTAGTGGGCTGTAGTCCATATTCAAAGTCAGCGTCAATCAGCGACTGTGGATCTGCTGTGCGCATACGCTCAATTGCATCTGTACCAAAGTCATACGGGCGAACAGCAAGCTCTTTACCGTCCACAATGATCTGGAGCTTGTCAGTGGACAGCATGGCGTTGGTATTAGCAGCCAGTGTCAGTGTTGTTACACCATCAATTGTATTAACAAATGTTGAAGTGTCTGATCCATTGTAAGATGCTACACCTCCCAGCAGTGGGTCAAATGCATTGTATATAACTTGATTCCTGGTGGTGTTGGTTATCAGCACTACCTGTTCCAGTGGAACTTTTGAAGTGAATTTCACTGTGCCCGAGCCTGCTGATCCAGGCGTGAATAGATATTTTGTTATGAGTTTTTTTGACATTTTTTATCCTGACAGCGCAATCGCTAGGTAAAGCTGTTGATCCACGTATCTCTTATTAGTTAGCTGATTTGCCAATGTTGGCACAGCAGATACGCTGGCAGAAGTAAACGTAGCGGCAGCAGGCGTTGATGCACCAATTGGAGTACCATTTATTGATCCGCCAGTTATGGTCACATTGCTAAAGCTGGAAGCATCTGTTGTGTTGATTCCAGACTCTGGTCTGGCAAGTTCTTGCCAGGTTGAGCCGTTGGCATAGTATATTTTTGATGTGTTGTTGGCATAGGCCAAGCTGCCTTCCCACACTGTGGCATTGGGGAAACTGGTAACATCTTCAAAATAAAATCGTATTTTGTTGCCTACACCACTGGCTTCTACATAGCTGGCTACAACATCACCAGTGATAGTTCCTGTAGCACTAACGTCGACAAAACTGGGTGAAGAGATTGGTTGTACTGCCCATGTGACCCCGTTCCAAACCCAGGTGTTGGCATCAACTGTGATAGTATCATTTACTGCTGGATCGTTTGGAAAATTTATGGCCATGTGTTTATCCTATACAGCATATTTAGTTTATACAACACCAATATCTTTAACAGTAATTACGCCCACCATCGATGCATGACTTCCACAGATATATTGATAGTTCGTCGTCCCTGCACCAGCACTGTCAGCAGGAATTTTCCAGTACAGTGTACCCGACGTTTTGCCTTGAGCGGCTGATCCAGTACTGACCACACCGGAGGTGCTGACATGTACTAGTCCTGTGTTGAAATTGACGCCGCCTGAAGTTCTGACCAAGAAAGGATGCCCAGAAGCTCCTGCTAAATTGAATGCTATGGTAGTGCCACTGATGGCATATATTGTAGGATCATCCACAGCACCGTACTGATCAAATCTATAAGCCGTGGTACCATTGGCTGTGACATCCAGCATGGTGATAGCAGGCAGATATATACGATCCACAGTCAATCCTGCTGTGGAAACGTCCGATAATCCTGTGAATGCTGTGGCGCCCGAGGAAACTGAACTGGCAATGGTAATAGTATCTGTGCCGGCCACTGTGGTTATAGTGATGCCTGTGCCTGCTACCAAGGTCAATGTGTCGGTTGCTGAATCTGCCACCACTGAAGTTTGGCCAGCCACTGCAATGGTTTCAAAACTGTTGCTGGTTCCACCACCTCCGCTGGTTGCATCAGTGTCGTTGACCCAGTTTGTGCCATTGTACTTTAGCACCTGGTTTAGAGACGGGCTGGTTATCACCACATCAGTCAATGAATCCAAGTTGCCGGCTGCGCCGCCGCTTACAGTGATAGAACCACCAAGGCTGACCGCTGTGCCGTTGATGGTTATACTGCTGTTGGTCAACGATGCATTGCCAATGTTGGTAAGAGTGTTGCTGGCGCCGCTGATTGTTTTGTTTGTAAGTGTTTGAGCTGAGGTCAGCAACGCAACCACAGAGCTGTCTATTGATAGGCTTAGTGCGTTAGATGCATCAACATAATTGTAGTTGATACCCACATGAGTGCCGTTTTGAAACAGTGTGGCAGTGCCATCTTGTGCTTGTTCCAGTGTTATGCCACCACCACCGCCGCCGGTTACTGCGTTGATAGTAAACACGCCCGAAGCATTTGATACTGTGATGTTGTCGCCTGCAACAATGTTGGTCACAGTTGGAGTTGTTATTTCTGCTTGATTGGCCAGTGGTGTCCATGCACCTGAGTGAGCAAAATACACACGACCGGTTTCATGCACATGTGCTATCATGCCGTGCCAGGTCGATGGGTTTACTTCTGCATTGAGATCTGCCAGCGTGTCCCAGTGGAATCTAATTTTGTTTTTTTGACCTGAAACTTCCAGCAAACCGTCAACATGCAACATGCTGGCGCCGCCATGGGTGTGCCAATACACTTCAGCTAGATCATCGATTGTAGTTCCGCTGGCAGGATAATAGGCCAATTTTCCAGCAGATCCTGTGGACACAGTGCCTGAGCCCCCGCCTCCACCAAGTCCAGCGCCGCCCACACTGGGACTCATTGGCTGGACCCATTGTGAACTGTTACCATCGTTGTAGTACACATACAGCTTGCCAGTGCTGGTATTGAACCACAAGGTGCCTGGCAATGGTGGTGGAGATGCAGGTGGTGTATCACCCAATGCTGCCGCTATACCAGCTCCAATAAATTGGGTAGCAACCAGTGTGCCAACCACATTGACTATGCCTGTACCTGTTGGAGTAAGGGTGATTGTTTTGTTTGTGCCTTGTGCGGCCACGGTGGTTCCGCTGACCAAGAGGTCTCCGCCACGCAGACTGGTCGCAACTAGACTGCCGTCTGGATTGAGATTTATACCTGGTACATTGAAACCATAGTCTGACTCAAACTTGACTTGCTGTGCATTAACCGCCATAGATGGTCTCCATGTATACAGGGAATATCTTTACCAGCACATCTTCTGCTACACTGGGAGTGGCCTGCACAGAACACTTGGATGAGTCTACCACACAGTTGATGTCCAGTAGCTGTGTGCCAAAATTAACACGACCATACACTGCTACTCGACCTTGATAGGAAAGACGATCTTCGGAGATGCCAGCAATCACATTCACTTGCAGTGTTTCTTTGAGACCGCTGGCTGTTTCGGCCAACACAACATAGTTGGCCGAAGAAACGTCTGAATGAAAGAAGAGATCCAGTTCCACAGGGACTGTGTCCAGCAGTCGTACAGCTACTGATTGACTGCGAATCCCTACGCCTTTGAAGCGTAGGGTTTTTGGTGTGCGTTCTAGTAGAGAGTCGATCCAACTCATAGGGTCGACTCCTTATCCGCCAGGGTAGCCGTGTATGTGGTACCTGTGATATGCTCCTGGGTCTGAGATTGCACTTTGATAGTAGCGCAAAGTCCAGTAATGCCCTTGATAGGTGGTGTGATAGGTGCTACCATCTGTACCTGCAATCATGCATCGTCCAGAGTTGGTCAAATACATCCCACCATCGTATGTGGAGTTGCCCCAGCCGAGGCCACCAATGAACTGTGAGTTATATCCATCGGGTGCTGGAATCTTCTGGAATAAGTTATTGTGCTGGTACGTTTCGTTAAATTGCATTGGCAGATAGCTTTGTCCAGCATAACCTAGCCCAAGGCTACCATACGGGTTAAGGCCTTGTCCCCAGCATTCGCCATTTTCTGTCAACAACACCACAGTTTGATAAGAGCTTCCGGTATCACTTGATGTCTGGCCTTCTTGATTGTTCCAGGCATCAACCAGGTTGTGCACACCTTCCACACGACCTGGTTCGATTTTGAATCCACCTGACTGTTTCCAATAAGTGTGGTTAGATTGATGTCCCAATATACCAGCATAGTTGTTACCACAACTGTAGGTGATACCTGTGGCTTTTTCTCTAATGTACATGGTCCACGTATATGCATCTCCCACCAACCAGAAGTTTTCAATGTCGTGATCTCTCCACCATCCTTTGTTTAGTCTAATAAATTTGCCCGAATACAGTCCACTAGCACCAGTGACGTTTGACCACATGTTTGCGCCGCCCGAGTTGGTTTGCTGATACCCGCCCAACCAAATCTTGCCTTCACCATCCAGTATCATGGTAAAGCGATAGCTGGAGGTGCCATAGAAACACATGAAGATCTTTTGGATTCCGCCGTACTGGTTGAAATCAACTGGCACCTGGCGCGGCGTATGATAAAAGCTGTAACCAGAACTGGGTGAACCTGAACGTTGCCCTAGACCCAATTCGCCCCAGCCTTCACATCCCCATGCCCACAAGCCGCCGTCTTCGTCAATGGCAAACTGTGCTGATTGACTGCAACCCTGTGAGTAGATGTCAACAATCTTTTTACCGCCAAAATGACTGCGTGGAATACAACGTGGCCTTGTTTGATCTGTTCGCATGTTACCAAATGAACCGGTAGTGGTATTATCAGATCCAAAGCCCAGTTGTCCGTAGGCATTGTAGCCCCATGCCCACACCTGTCCAATGTCGTCCAGCGCAAACACACTGGGCGCACTTGATGATCCCATCGAACTAACTGCCACTTTGATAATTTTGCTGTTGGCAAAAGTGTAAGGGATGGTGTTGCCCAACCAGTCCGTTGTGTCTGTTGCATATGAACGAACAGGATGAGAGTAGGCGCTGGTTGTAAGATTGCCTAGCTGTCCCTGGCTGTTGAACCCCGATGCATAAACTTCGCCGTTGTTCATCAACCAAATACTATAGTCATCGTTGGTATAAAGCCACTGAACACACTTGGGTGCTTCACCATCCGGAGTTGTCAAGCGTCCAGTACCGCCATTTTGTGTTGAATCTTGCCAGCCTGTGTACAAGAATGCTGTTTGATACCAGCCATAGCTGGTATAACCGGTTGACGATGACCCTGTACCTGTGCCCTGGCTCTTGTATCCACCAATATTTGGTGTACCTTCAACATCAATGTAACCAAATCTGTTTGATGGACCACTGCTTTCACCCGTGTGATATCTGCCGCCCCCGCCGTTACGGGTCCAGCCCAGTGGCTGTTGATTCCAGGTTTGCACAGCCATGTTTCTACGGTCTCTGTCTGCTGCCTGGAACATCAATGTCCAATAGTTTGTGTCTGTTGGATATGTGTTTTTTGCAATATATGATGGAGTGTTGGTACCATAAGGTGTGTATGTATTGGCTGTGCACACATAAATGTCACCGTACAAGTCAACGATATCACCCTTTTCGTAACGACGGAATGGAGCCCACTGATCTTTGAAATTTGTGCCTGGAGCAAACAACAGCCAAAATGTTGTGTCTGTTGGATCTTTGGTTTTAAGAAAAATGCTTGGAGCAAATGCATGATAGTTGTTGGTGTTGACTGAGTTATCCATTACTGAAATGTACTCCAGGGGGATATCTCTCAAACACACATAGGTCGAGCCCTTCCACTGTATCACGTCATTTTTAACGTATCGGTACTGTGGTTCCCATTCACCTAGCCAGCGATTTTTCAGTTTGGTAACGTCAATCATTTGTTTTCCTCATTAGCTAATTATGCTGTTGCCAACCAGGCCAACACTTGCAAGCCACTCACCGCGCTTTGTATCAATTGCATTGATTATTGCAATGACTTCGGCGTCGTTGTCAATGATGCCTTTGAACAATTTGAATGTGTTGACATTGTTGATTTCACCTTCGATTTCAGCAATTTTTCGAGTGACTTCGTCAATGCCTTTGACAAATACTTTCATTTCTTCAAGTTCAACAGGATCATCAAGATTCCATACACGCTGTTCATTGATTTCAGCATTTTCTTGCACGGTGATTTTTTCATCATCAAAGTGAAAAACCACTGTGGCTCCATGTCTTCCAAGGAACTGGATAGCTGTTGTATCAGTGTTGTCGCTTGACACTGGCTGATTGAAATCCTCCATTGCGATTTCTTTGTAAGTTAAAATCTTTCTTGCCATGATTTATCTTCCTTTTGTAATTGGTTGGAAATTGCGGTAGCTGGTTTGATGCCCCCAGCGGTGGCCACCCATCCAAGAGTCGCTTCTGGTGTAGCCTGTATAGTTTGAGCCAGCATACCATACTTGACCATTGTCTGTCAATATCATCATGTGTGGACCGTATGCACTGGATCCTTGGTCGTCGCTTGTGAACCAAACATCTAACACACGTGTTCCTGCTGGTATGCCCATGCGATGCGGAGTCTGGGTGGCTCCATTTTCCACTGTGCTGGGTGCGCCAGCAAGATAATTACCTTTCCAGCTGTAGTTCTCATATCCCTGCGCCCACATTTCTCCACGATCTGTCAACCACACAGTACGCATGTAGTTTGAGTAGGTAGTGACACAATATACTTGGCGCAGATTGGTTATGGTAGCAACCAGAGTTGGTGTGCTCAAACTCACGTTGGATCCTGTTACACCTGAATGATAGTAACCTGAAGAATTGTAACCACAGAAGTATGTGGCTCCATTGGTATGACGTTGCCATGTCATGTTGTAACCGTTGGCTGACACAACCCAGATATTGTTGATAAAGCCTGCTGTGGGTGCAACTGTACTGCGTACCAGGGTGTTATGCTGTGTAGTATCAGCTGTGCCTGCTTGTCCATAGTTATTAGAGCCGGCATGCCACATGTATCCGGCGCCATCAAGTACCATGAAATCATATGACGTGTTGCTTGATTCTCCAACCTGCCATTTTACGATGCCGCCGTTTGTGGCAGCATCCCATGCTGTGATCTTGTTTGGTCTCCAGCGGTTGGTTGTGTCGCCTAGTCCTAACTGCCCCACATTGTTGTAGCCCCATGACCACAATTCTCCGGATTCTGTACGAGCATAGCTGGAAGCACCGCTAGAAGCACCAGACACAACAATGTCAACTATTCGTTGATTGCCAAACCATTCTTTTGGGATTCGCCATGGCGCATAGCGGTTGTCGTTGTCACCTGTGCCCAGCTGACCCCAGGCATTGTATCCCCATGACCACACACGACCTTCTTCGTCTAGTGCTAGATAATGTGTGCTTGAGTCTGTTTCCCCGGCTCCTGAGATCTTTTTAATCTTGCAGTTTTCAAAGCCTTTGACCAACATGGCACCATAATTACTGCTGCCGTTGGCACCATCACCGGATGTACCTGAACCAGTTGAACCAGCAAAGTGAACTTCGCCGTTGTCAAACAAGTACATTCTATGTGTGTAGTTTCCTTCTATCTGGATACAACGTGGCTTTTGACCATGTGATGTTTGCGCAAGCTGATATCGACCATATAGATCATTATTAAATCCAGTTCGTTTTTGTAGATAGTCTATACCGTTAGTACTACCCGAAGTTGTGGTTGTTGCATCATGTAACGAATCTCTACTGCGTTCCCAGGTCTGGTGATGGAATTTGACTTCCATGGCAAAATTTGACTGCCTGTCGTTACCCCAGCCGTTGCTGCCACCGCTGCCTGATCCACTTGAGTGCACACGGCCGTTTTTTGAAATCCACTGTATGTTTTGATACCAGGCCTTGTTGCTGTTGTTGCTGTGTGGGTATGGCCAGTCGATTGGTCCCTTGTTGGGAAACCATTGCCCATACCCGGGATTGCGCTGTGCACCGTTGTAACTAAAAGGTGCCCATGAGTTTCTCGTGTTTGGCAGTGTAGTTAGTGACACCACATTTTGCATCACCATATTAGGACGTTGTCCTAGAGAATCGCCTCTTGCAATATACAGTGTTCCGCCTAGTTCAACTAGATCGTTGCGATAGTATTGCAAGGAATTATTGTAAGTGCCTTTCCACGCAAACCCTTCGCTTACTAGTTCCCAGTGGTTGTAGCCTTCCCAGCTGTCAGCAATGGTAAAATATCCTGTGTCAGCCACACCACTCACTGTGTCTTGCTTGTAGTACAATGTGTTTGGTGCGTCATATGGCACTGTGATCTGCACATAAGATCCTGTGATACCCGGTGTGCCAACTACTGTTACACCACTGCTGTATGTAGTGCCATCAGTGGTTGTTGCAAAACGAAAGTTCACACCGCTCATGGATGAGTGGTATGTTTGAAAACGATATGTTTGTCCACGATACAGCGTGATTGGTGATCCTTGCCCGGACTGCGGAGGAGCACGACGACCATCAATGAAAAATTTGCTACCAACAGGAACTGAAACCAGGGTCTTTGTCAAGAAATACGTATCCACTGGTACTGTAGTATTAAGTGGCACGCCATATGCTGTAGTACGATCTCTTAGCCCTGGTGCGCGGCGATTACCAGCTACACTAGTATAGCCCTGTGTACAAATCCATATTGCACTGTTGTTGCTTACTATGTCATTTGCCTCATAGGTATTTCCAGCACTCCATGTGCCTCTATAGGTTAATTTGACTTTTCCTAGATCTATTGTTGTTGGCATTTTTTAATCTTCCTGATCTTGTATTTAGTCTTGCAAAATGGCACGCCACATCGATAGATCGTGGTTGGCATCTGATTGTCCTGATGAATAACTAACTTGTCCTAGCACAGCATAACCTTGACTGGTGCCGCCATTACCTACAGAAAATAATCTACCGGTGTTGGTCACAAACCAGAACTGTCCGTAATTGTTTGCCGCATTGCTCTTGGTACCACTGCTCATCAATGCTATAATCTTGCCGGCAGCACCTGGCGGTATTCTGCTTGGTAACCAAAATGCTTGGGCATTTTCAAGTTCATATCCATTGGAATCACTAGTAACGCTTTGTTGCCAAGTCGAAGTAGGACCTAGTGCCAGCTGCCCGTTACCGTTATATCCGGCACCATATATAAATCCGCTGTCGGTTAATACTATGCAACTTTGATATGTTCCACAAGAGATGTGTGCAAGGTCTTTTACATTGAGCAAGTCAATGGTTTGACCACGTTCTCTGCGACGAGCTTTCACCGCGATTGAACTGTTGGTTGCAGTGCCTTCACCCAGCAGGTACTGACCGTTGTATCCAGCTACCCAGGTGGTACCGTCCACGTTGTCACGCACCATCATGCAGCCGTTGTTGGGATCTCCATACAACCACACGTCTCGAGCGCCTGCTCCTGCCGAAGAACCAGGGCCGCTGGTGCACTGAGTCCAGGTATTGGTCTGTGATGTGCTGGCAATCATGAACTGACCAGTTGCCTGTGATCCTGCAACATATACTCGACCCTTGCTGGTCAAAATTGCTGTGCTGCCTTGTCCTGTTACGTTGACGCCGCGCATGCTCACTATCTTTCTAATGAAACCTGCGCCGCCAGCTGATTCATCCCAGGTAATACCTGTGATTGCCACAGGAGTAGTGATACCAGTGGAGGTTGAACCTGTGCCCAATTGACCAGTGTGATTTGCTCCCCAAACATAGAGAACGTTGAGATCATTCACTGCAAAGTTCCAGGCATAGTCACCGCCAAATGCCCAAATACCAGTGATAGGACGACTGTTGAAAAGTGTTTGTGTGATCTTTGTTGGAACCTGAACGCTGGTTGTGGTACCAACACCGCATTGACCATAGGCATTGTAGCCCCAGGACCATACGCCGCCACCATCATCCAAGGCCAGCGTGTGGTGTGTTGACGCATTGTATCCGTGTCCACCTGAGGAACTGATCCGAACAATGCGTGTGTCACGCAGGGTATGTGTGGTTGTAGACGCCGCCAAGGCCACTTCTGTATATGTGCCGCCAGCTCTTACGGGCGCATTCATTTGAGAAGTAGTCCTGTTGCCACCTTCGTAGTTGCCATTGTATCCCCATGAGTACACTTCGCCGTTGTTGAACAAGGCCTTGCACCAATCATACCCTGCTTCTAACTGTATACAACGTGGCAACTGGTTGTCTGGCGTATAATGAACACCTGATCCGCCATTTGAGGTTGATCGATACCAGTCGTGAAAGAAGAATGTCAACGAGCTAGATGACGGAAATGACCCATTGTCGCTGCCTGTTCCGCTTTGACCGCTGGTGCTGGCGCCTACCCAACCAACACCACCATCTGATTGTATCCAATTCATACCTGCATATTTGTCTGTACAATGCTTGCCCACACCCAATGCATAGTGTCTGCTAACTGTGGGATCTGTGCTTTCGCCGACGATACCTTTGTTGGCAAATAAAACACATTTACGTGGATCTTGGCCCCAGACGCCATAGTTGTCCAGGCTTACACCTGTGCCCACTGTGACGGAATTTGGTCGGTTGTTTTGAGTGCTGATGGGTTGCCAGTATGTGGTGCTCAATGGCAAGTATGTGTTGGTGCCATCACAGGTGTGGTCAGCAATACACACATATACTTCTGACTCTGATCTACGATATGTGGTTATTGCAGAGTTGGTCACTGTGCTTACATAGCGCACAGTGTCATACAGCTTGTATGTGGTTCCTGTGGTGTTTACATGTGTTCCGCGCCAGTTGAATCCTTGGCTCCACACACCCCAGTAGGTTGTGTTGGTAGGCAACGTGGCCGCCGGCACGTTTTGTGACGCACGAAACCATGTTCCGTTGTAAAACACAATGTCATCAGCGGTATAAGTTGAGCCGCTGTTCCAGGTTCCCTTAACGTCAAATCTAGTTTTTCCAAGTGCTGTGGTACTGGTAGCCATTTAATATTCCTTACAAGTTGATGATCATATGTCCGCTGCTATTTACCGTGATGCTAGCGTCGTAGTTGCTAACAAACACAGTGTCGCCGCCGGCTTGGTTCACTGTCAGGACGTCTGTTCCTGTGTTACCGCTTGCTGATGAATATACCATTTCACCTGTAGTAGTTGACCAATTCACTGCATGTCCCTGTGGACGAGCAATGGCATCAACATAGGTTTTGTTGGTCAAATGCACACCTGTTGTTGGAACCAATGCAGTTTTTGGACGACTTGTAAACGATACTTCATTTGTGCCGTTGGCAGCAAGAATTAAGTCTTTTGCATGCAGACTTGTTATTGTTTGTCCAGTCAAGAACATGTCGCCTAGCTCAATACTGGTTGCAACCAGTGCCGATCCGCCACCGCCCACAAGGTTGGTAACAAAGCTCTTGATGGCACGTTGCGTTGGCAAGATGCTGTCAGAGTTGGCAACAAAAGTTGGGTCTGTGGAGAACTCGCTGATCACAGCGCCTGTTCCGCCCAGTGCAACTGAACCCAATTGCAATGATGTCAAACCACTCAAGTTAAATGCGTCAGCGTTCAATGTAGCGATACCAGTGGCCTGTTCTACTCGGAACAGTTCACCCACACGGAAGTTACCATCTTGGTCAGTTGACGTGTAGAACACTCGTCCGCCGCCGTATTCAACCACTTCGTTGGCTTGAATCAGTTCCAGCTCTGTTTCGCCTGGATAGTTGGCTTGTGCTAGATTACCAAAGCCAATGTTCAAGAAGTCGTGGCCAGTCAATCGAACGTTGGAGTATCTTTCATAAATGTCAATCACTGCCGCATGAGCCGGTGGTGTAGTTGATGCAATGTAGGGACTAACTTGCAGTCTTGCATTGTAAACTGATCCTGCCAGCGTTAGGTTAGTAACTGCAACAATACGATAGTATGTTGGGTCACCAGTAATTATCAAGTTTGAACCTGCCTTGGGTGCTGCCACCAGATTGCTTACGTTTAGATAGCCACCCACTTGTTCAATGTCAGCAAAACCGTCGCCTGATATGATTGCACTAGACGAAGTGTAACCTGCACCTCTTGACAAGAATGTTGGAGGAGCAATAGCACCAGATGTGGTCAATGTTGTTGTGAATGTAGCTGCCACAGTGGCATTGGGGTCTGTGATTGTCAGGGCCGGCGCAGATGCATATCCTGCACCGCAATTGATGATCCTGATTCCTGTGATTGAACCTGCTTCCACAACCACACGCAATTCTGCTGGGGTTGAAGGTGTACCGCCAGATACCTGAACACGAGGTTCAATTGTGTATCGTGTGGTTGAATCCAGTGTGGCTGCAATGCCGGCACCTTGGATGGAAGTAAATCCAGGATTGCCCAGATCGTCCACAATGGTAGCTTCTTTGGTACCACCATTGAATGAGCTTATGATACCAGTTTGCCCTGCACCTGAGCCATCGATCAGCACAATTCTCATGCCGTTGTAGCCACCGGTTACCGCAGAGTCGCTGGTTGCTAGTCTGATTGTTGTGCTGGTTCCACTCTGTGCATTGTTGGTCACTGACTGATAACCCGAACCACCTGCTGTTACTTTTACATGTGCCACTGCATTGTTTGCAAAATTCATTGTGGCACTGGCACCTGCACCGTTGCCACTGAAGCCAATGGATGCTGATGTGTAGTTTTGACCAGTGTATGAATATTCCACACGAAGTATCTGTCCGCCGCCAACCAACACGTTGTCAACCTGGGCTTCGTTTGAATAGTTGTTTACTGTGGCATGTTGGCCTGTTTCTGTTGGGTCAACACCTTCAGACACAGAACCATATGTTCCATATGAGTTGTTGCCGTTGGTAGCACGAATCGTACCGCCTAGCTCAGTCAAATAACCCATGTAAGCATAGTAGGTAAACACAGAAACCAATTCCATGCGTCCTAGGTTCAATGCCCATGCGCCAATACCATCTGAGATAACCTGTGTAAAATCGTTGGCCACAATTGATCTGTTGCCGCCGCCATGCAAACTGCCGTCAACTTTGACACCATTGACGCCGTAACCAAATGTTGACACGTTTTGCACATATGGACTCTTGTTGCGAATCCAAACAGAAGCATCCTCAGTTCCAGTGCCTGGATCTAGTGAAACAAATGATCCGCCTGTGGTTCTACGTGTGCCTGATGCTCCCGGAGCACCTAATCCGCCGTTGAGGCCACGCAAGGTCATGTTACGAAGACCAGTTGCGTTTCTCATGTAGAACATGTTTGCAGTGGCATATCCTGCGGCTGGTTCTATGATAGTTCCACGCAGTTCATCGCCTACTAGTGCAGTGTTTTCAGGAATACTGATTGGAAGAATTTCAGCAAAGGTACCAGTCTTGATAAAGATTGTGTTGGTAGAACCAGTGGTCGCAATTGGCACACTGGTTGTGGATCCTGCTGTGAGTGCTGTTGTAAGGATCAAAAACAAATTTGTGATAGTAGAAGAAGTATTTGCTTCTGCTGTGTATGACAAATTGATAGTCTGGTTGATAGCCGGAGTATAGCTGGTTAGTGTTTGATAATTGTTTGCTGGTGCTGTATTGCCCACAGCATTCAACATCAAATCTCGCAGTTTGCCCATTGCGGCAATGATATAAGGCATTGCGGCTGCTGTGGCTGCATTGTAAAATGTTGATGAGTTTTCAAAGTATGCCAGTGTTGCTGCCACTGTTTGTGCATTTGAACCATGTGTCAAGTCATACTGCACCGCTTCCACAATGTATTGTGCATCGCGCAGAGTTGAGGCCTGATCAAACACAGAGCTTGGTGAGAATGGTGCTGCCGAGATGCTCTTCTGATAGATCATCCACTGATACATTTCTCTGACCATCCAGCTTTGATTTAGATCAATCAATGCACTGGCGTTAGAAAAGTCAGTGCCAAGTGCCACACGTTCGCATGCGTACTTGACTGTTCTCCATGGCTTGTCCACTGACTGGCCATATGTTGGATCATCTGTACCTGTTGTGGAAACATAGTAAACATTAGGAACAATGCCATAATATTCCCAGCTGGCGTCTGTGCCATCACTACGCAACATGGTACCATTGGCACCAATGCCCAGTCGAACGTTGGCTGCCGCACCGCGTGTGAGCAAATCACCGCGTGTGGTCAATACATAATTGGAATCGCCTTCTGCAAGCACGTTCCAGTACACGTTGGTGATATCAACGTCTGGACGATTGGTGCCTGTGTTGGCAGTGTGTTCTTGTATAGCAATGTATGTGCTGGAACCATAACTCACCACATCATTCACTCGATAAAGCGTGGCATTGACCCAGGTTGAACGGAAATTAAATCCTTCAACCAACAATTTCCAATAGCCTGTATCCAAGCAACTGATGCCAGTGGCGTCTAGTATTGCTTCATATGTGTTTCCGCCGTAGCGTACCACATCACCTGTTTTGTATGCAGTGGCACCAGAGTATTCGCCTCGGTTGTTGTAACCGGTTGTTACAACATCCCAGTATGCGCTGGTTGGTGCAGGAGTTTGGTTAGAGTGATCCTGTGTGGCCACGTAAACATATCCACCATAGGTAACAATGTCACCTGTCTGATATGTGGTCACAGAGCTCCAGCTGTTTTCAAATTCTAGGCCGCTGACAAACAGTGTGAAGTATGATAGGTTGAGCACAGCAGATGAGGTTGTGTGTGCGCTTGTACACACATACACATTGGCGCCCCAACGAACTAGGTCATTTACCTTGTAAGTGGTAGGGGCATGCGAGTAGGTGCCTTTCCAATCAAACCCTCTTGTGTACACTGTCCATTTTGACTGGTCTAATTCCAGTCTGGCTTGGGACACATGGTTGGTATTACAAATGTAAATGATACCGCCATAGGTAACAATGTCGTTTTCGTTGTAGTCTTCTGTTGCAGTCCATGCACCGCGGAAATCGGTGCCATCTACCATGAGCTCCCAGCGACCAAGGCCTTCGTCATCATAGAAACCCTGACCTAAATCAGAGTCTGAAGTGTGTCCTGCTGTGCAAACGTATACTCGTCCGCCGTATTTGACTACATCGTCCTTGACATAAGGATGACTATTTGTCCAGTCACCGCGCCAAACGAACTTCAATCTACCTAGCTTAAATTCTGCCATATGCTTGTCCTCGCCTTGAGTTATTTATCAGACATCTTCTGGATAAGAACGGTTACCGTATTTTAACACCAGTTCGCCGTCTTCGTTTAGATAGTACGCCAACATTCTTTCATCCCAGCGATATTGCTCGTAGTTGATATTGGCGTATGTAAGCTCGTGGTCCAGGCCACGCCCTTCAAAAAAATCTATTCCTGCTTCAAAACCTTCCCAGTTATCAGTTGCTTCCCCGGGGTTGTTTATGGTCAACGTATCAGATCCACTGCGACTGTCAAATCTGGCTAGATACAGTGTTCCTGTTTCGTCACGTCTGAGCCCGTAGAAAAAGCGATTGAGCCTTATGGCTTCGCTATCTGGGCTTTGTCCAATATATTTGCTCATTATGGTGTAATCTCACTATAACTAACCAGCACATCGGCGCTGTCATCTGTATCTGCTACCACGATCAAACTCTGCTGATAGTACATGTTGAACTTCTGATCTCCGCCGCATGCTACCAACGAGCATCCTGGCAAAATTTCAATGTCCTTGAACAGCCAAACTGCCACACTTGAATCATCATCTAGTACTTTTGCACTCACGTGTATTGCATCTTCTGTAACATTGGCAATGTTGAAACCTAGTATTACTGCATATTTAGTCACAGTTGTGGACAGCAAAACCGTTTCGGTTGTACCGCAGCCTGGACTAATCACGTTTCTAAGGTCTGTACTTGCCATGTCGTTTTATCCGTAAATCATTGCCGCGCTCAATATCTCCAACGGGTCAGCTGATCCGCCAGCCCCGCCGCCAGATGAAGAAAGCACTATAGTATTCTGTGCTGGAATGGTGTTAATACTCATTCCAGATCCTGCTACAATTTTGAAACTTGATCCAGCTGTGTCTGCTATAACCGGATCTTTTCCAGGTACTTCAATGTAGCCAAAAAATGGGTTTACGTTGATTGCACCTGAAACTACATCATAATAAATTCCGTCGCCAGATTGCAATGCTGATCGAGCTCTTGCGTCTGTGTAAAATAAATTTGTTGTTCCTTCAACTATCTCATCCGAGCTAGGAAAAATCATAGACAAGTTTACACGATTGTTTGCATCGTCGTAAACTGCTGTGATATGATTGTGAACACCATTGGTTAATAGGGCCGCTGCCGCATCTTGTACACCTTCTACTGAGATTCCAGTATAGCTCAAAACGCCAGTAGTAGCGTTGTAGGACAAATCTCCTGTGACAATCAGCGCCGCACGAGCAACTGTTGTGATTGCTGTTGATGTGAGTCCAATGGTTCCTGTTGCTGAATCGTAAGAAAGTAGACCGCCTGTTACTCCTAAGGCAGTCCTGGCGCGACCTTCGGTGAAGTAGCGATGTAACGCACCTTCTTCGATGTCGTCTGTGGTTAATGCGTCTATTTGATCCAGGACATATTGCTGATCAGCAATATCAACATCCAGCATCCGACGCGGAACACGTGTCAAGCTCATGATAAGTTATTTATCAATAGCAGAGCATTGGAGTTTGGATCATTTTGAACTAGGTTTTTCAGGCCAAACCACCTTATCTATGCTTGTGTTATCGGTGATGTCGCGCAGGGCTTGACGATAGTTGTCCCATTCAGCAGCCCATTCTGCTGAGCGACTTGCTCGTACCGACGGTAATTCTGTCCAATCAGACTCGGATAAAAATTGATCTCGTTCCCTGCGAAGTTGTATCCAGGCTTGCTCAGCAGATTCACTGAGCTCTTCAGCGGTAAAATCCACAACTGTGAATGTTTCAAGGACCTGTGTTTCTTCAACCACGTACTGTGTTACCAGATATTGTGTGGATCTGTTGTGTGATGGAACACTGTCTGTTACTACTGGATACCACCCAAGCTCTAGCAAAGTTTCTGCTGGAAAAAGATCCAGGCGTGAAACATTTTCCCAGTTTTCTGGCAATGCCCTGGGACCTTCTACTATTGTTTTGTTTTTTACAAGTGCGTATATCATGTTAGTTGTACTTATTGACATAATCTGTTGACTCCGCAGTCACTGTGGTTGAGATTGCTGTTGCTGTTGCTCCTGTATTGGTCATAGTTGCAAAATGAGTGCTGGTTGTGCCAGCATAGGTAAATGCTGTTATTGTGGTAGGTGTTACATCAACTGTTTTTATGGCTCGACGATTGGCAGCAAAAGTTCCAACAACACCTCCATTGGTCAGTAATTTTCCGTCTTTATCAAATTTAAGTTGCAGTGTTTGCCACTGAGCATTGTTGTCCACATTCAATCCAGAAAAAGTAACATCGCAGACAGCATTGACATACAGCAGATTCTGATTGATTCCAATTGCATAACCGTCACTGATGCCAATGTTTGCGCCAGTATCTTGGCGGATAATATCTGTAGCTTTGAGCCATCGCCAGTCAACATCTCCCCATGAAATTTTTCCAACAATGCATCTTGAATCAACCGCAGTATACCCTGTGATTGTTCTTGTACCGTACACAATATAAATGTTGCTGTCGTTGTCAACCACTATGGATTCTGGACCTAGATTCAAATTTGTAGTGGTTGCCGTGGTAACCATGCCAGCATAAGTGGGACGATCCACATGAATATAATTCATGCTTGACCCGTCGGGTGGTACTCTGACAATAATGGTTTGTGATGTGGTAGCACGATTGGCAGCAACAAACACAGTGCCGTTTTGATCCACAGACATGGCAGGGCCGCTGAGGTTGGTATTGAAAGTTCCTAATCCTGCAGTGACTTTGCCCCATACTTTGGAAAAATCTGTCTTGGAAAATTTGGTCACTGAAATCTGATTTCCAATATAGGTTCCTAGATACAAATAACTTCCAAACTGCTCCAGCGCCAAGATTGGGTTTTGATTTCCATAGTTGGTGGCAACTCCGTTGCCAGATGTTTTACTCATGAGCAAAGCGCCGGTATTGCCATCTACTTTGTGCAGACCCATGTAACTGGTACTTGTGGTGCCAGACTGCACATCTGACACAAAATAAATTGAATCGTCCGAGGCATCGTATACTGCAAAAGGTGCCTGCCTGCCTCCGGTTGATCCTTTGAGCAACGCACCGTATCTAAATTGCCAGATGCGAGCATGAGTTGACATGTTGAATTTTGCTATGATTGGATAGCTGTAGCCTTGTGCATTTTGCAGATTGCTTATGGCCATGATATAGTAATAGGTATTGGTGCTGTCTGGAAACACACTGACCACTGACCAGGGTTTTTCGATGGCACCTTGTCCAAGAGTGTTGTATCTAGACCAAGACAAACTTCCTGTAGAATCTAGCTTTACCCAACGAGCCATGTATCCTGAAGTTGCCACTGCATCCCCGATAGCCAAATATTGATTGTTGGAAGTATCAAATCGAGGACGAAATCTGATAATCCTGCCATCTGATGTTGCGGACAAATTAGCAGTCACACGCTCATAACTCAGCGCCTTATATACTGGCGCAATGTAATTTGATTGTTCTGCAATAATTGCTAATAGTGATGGTCTGGTCATCTGCTGTCCTGCTGAATCATTGCACCACGCCAGATTGTACCGCCATCTCTGGAAATAAACACCAATAGGTCAACTCCGCTCACAGTAAATGTAGGAGGAGATCCTCCGGGCCACTTTACCGTAGCTGGCCAGACAATGCCAAATGCTCCTGGATTGGTTAGTTCTACCATAAGAACGTTTACTGGAGATGTTGCATCCACTGTAAAGAAGAATGTTGTTGCACCTGCAATCGTCGCACTAAAATGTGCGGCTGCGGCTGCATCTAAGATTGTATTGCCACTTACGCTTCCCAATGCTGATGTTGCGAACGGCTGATTACCAGGGCGCCAGTATGTGCCATTCCAGTAAAGAATATTGTTGGTAATTGGTAAAACTGTTATAGTATCAACATCACTTAGTTTGTTGATGCTGTCAGATGATGTTACTACTGTGGTATCTATTGAAAATACACCGCTAGTGGCATTGTAATCAAGTCCGGTACCATCTGATACTGTTAATCTTGCCGCTGTTGTAAAATCTGAAACCTGGCTAGCAGTGATTGAAATATTTGCTTCTGATGCCGCAGTTAACCTTCCTTTGGCGTCCACTGTGAAAGAAACTGTCTTTGCTGTGGTAGTTCCATATGCCGCGGCAGTGACTGTGGTGTTTGCAAGGGTGGTAGCAAACGAAGCAACACCAGATACACTTGTTCCTGATCCAGTAACATCTCCTGTCAGTGTCACTGTTTTGGCATAATCTTGATTGGCGCCAACTGTGGCACGACCGTATACGTCCACAGTGATATTGTTGTATGTGCCTGCTACCACACCCGAACTGGCCATATCAATGGTTGATTGGCCGGACACTGCATTGAAAGACTGTGTCAATCTGGCGGAAACACCGCCTGCTGGTAATATGCTTATTACTCCGCCGTTGCTGATGGTTTGCACACCGCTAAGGAAAGACGACACAGAGATACCTGCACCAGAACTAACAAAAAGCAATCCAGTGTTGCTGATTGTGGCAGCGCCAGCAGATTTAATTACTTGTATACCTGTGCTAGCTGTGACATCTAATATGCCTGAGTTTGTGATGGTCTGAGTTCCAGAAGAAACTGGTCCTACTGTTATGCCTGTGCCTGCTGTTACTGATGTCAGTGCGGAACTGGTTACAGTGACGTTTCCACTTGGGTCAGTGGACGCACTGACTGAACCAGTTCCGGCCACTGTTCTGACTCCAGTGTTGGTAATTGTCAAGGTGCTGGTGCCAGGTGTTGCTCCATTTACCATTGACAAACTAATCGCCGGTCCGGCTATGAATGTGAATGAATCTGTGTTTGATTTAGCAGTGGCATTGGTTGCTCCCACCGTCAGTGTCTTGAATATGAATTGACTGCTGCCTAAATCAGTGTTGGCAAAAACACCTGATGTTGAATTATAAGACAGCCCGGTTCCAGCAGATAACGATGATCTGGCACGTGCTTCAGTAAAGAATCTTGCTGTTGATATTTCTTCTAGGTCAGTTGTTTTAAGTATTTTGCCTGATGTATTACCAGTACCTGTTGTATAACCGAGATAGCCGCTGTTGTTGAACAGTGCTGTGCCGCCGCCCATTCGCAACTGACCGCCAATCCAAAGATCATTCCAGCGGAAAGATGTATTACCCAGATCGTGAACATTATTTGTAACAGGTAAAACATCTGTGTTAACTGAAGTGATTCTATCATTGAATCTTGCCAGGGTGAAATATTTGTTGGTGAGGCCTTCTGGCAGTCCGTCAGTGTTGGTCAACACTGTGCCGCCAGTACTACCGCCTGAAACAAATCCATTGCTTATGTAGGCTGTGAATCCTGTGGTATCAAGTGATGCTGTCAATGTAGGATCAGTAAACAGCCTAACTTGTGTGCTGTTGATCACATCCAAGAAGTATGTGTTGCCATTGAGTTCAGTCATGCCAATCACATCAGTGATGGTCACTTCGTCGCCATCAACAAAACCATGCGGAGTGATTGTTGTTAATATTCCAGGGTTGGCCTGTGTTACATTGGTAATTACTTCGCTGTGGCTTCCTGTGCCAATTATAACTCTTATCTCATACTGTCCTGACGAAGGATTCCTATAAACATCACAACCAATGTGATTTCCATGTACCCATACAGATTCAATGCCATCTTGTGCTCGCTGATCTGTGAACCACTTGTTGACAGGGGATGAATCTTCAGCCAGTTCATCTGTTGTGTGGTTTGATATGTCTGATACTTGGCCAGTGACATCTCCAGTGACATCTCCTACAAATGTATCAGCATACATGTTGTTGGTTGCTGTGATGTCTATAAATGTTGGGCTTGCATTTGTGTCAATGCGCTGGTTGGCAAGATCCAGGTAGGAAGGAAGATTTATTCCAATAATACCTGTTAGTGAATCATATGTGATCAGCCCGGCACCACTCAATGCTGTGCGCACACGAGGTATGGTAAAATAAAGATTGTCGCCTTCTGGCAAGTCAGTTGTGTCAGTTGGTATCTGTCCCAGGATGCTGGTTTCAACCCATTGCTTGTTGGCCAACTGTCTGCCCAACACAGGATTGTCTATGCGAACATCTCTATCGCCAAAATCAATGCTGAGTCCAAATGCATCTTCATTCAATGATCCCGGAACAACTTCTGTGATAGAAATTTTTCCAAAGTCAAGACCGTAAAAGTCAGCACCAATGGCAGGTGGTGTTCCTACAAAAGTAATCTGGCCGCCTGTGTTGATTGTGTAATCAATCAGTGGTCGTCTAAAAGTGCCGTCAACATAGATCAGCGTGTAGTATTCATTGTATGGGTTGGCAGCAACGCCGCCGTGTCGCAACTGAAAAGGTCCAACCGTGCCGTCAAATATCAAATCATCAAATGGTTCTGCAGGATTTACTACCTCACCCGGCGAAGCTGATCCACTACCAGATCCTCCACCCAGGTGCATGTGCACCACTGTGATTATGGAATCGTCTGGTGGTGCTTCTGTGAACTCAAGATTTAGATTGCCGTCAAGATTATATGCTGACACTGCTGGCTGAGTGACACCGTCGATCACAACCAGGATGCTACGAGGATTTACCGGACGGGGTTGACTCAGCGTGAAGGTTATCGTGGTGCCATCACCTACGAATGTATCTACTGTGAAAGGAGCAAATCCAACAAAGGGATTGTTGCCAATGTACGCCATTTAGAGCCCGCCTATACTTTTATCCAGATATTTATCTGGGTGTGAGACCAGCGGCCTCAAGAGATCAACAATATCGATGCAAAAGCACTGCAATAGATATTTGATGAGAACGCTCGCAACTCGTCGTTGGGTTCTAAATTTATTGGTTTTTCTAGTACCAGCGTGGAATTTGGTGCAATAGGAACTTTGTGTAAAATTTCTCTGCTGGTTCCGGCACTGGAATCATAGACTTTTAGTGTGACAACTGTGCCGGTTAAATCACTGGTGTTTGATACATAAAGCCCGTGCACAATAGCACTGCGTAATCCTGCGGCATTGGCAGTAAAAACTGTGGCTTCTGTTGTGGTCAGCGCGGCATTTGCGTTTACAAATTGACTAGGCATTTATCAACCTCCCAATGCGATTGCATAAGCAATAGCATCACCTTCGCTGACGTAGACTTCGCCAGATACAATCGTGCTAGGACTAACCCAGGCTGTACCGTTCCAAAATTCCACCTGATTTGTTGTGGTATTCCATCGTTGTGCACCTTGCTCGGGCGCAGACGGACGTTGGCTTTGTGTACCAACAGGCATGACTAAACTGCCCGTTTGGTCTATCTTGATAGTCTTGCTTTCGCTAGATATCTTATTCTGTTGATGGTCTAGATTGATTGCCATTGTTGTCTCCTGAACTACCAGTATTTACCGGTTCATCAGCTTCAGAGACCCAATGGTTTAATGGACAAGACATGTTTTTGAGTTTGGTTTTGAAAGGCATGTAACAGCCACATTCTTTACACATGCTTGTGATTGAAATGTAACGATCACAAGACTTGCAAATCTGTGTGCGACGAATGGCTTCTGTTTCTGAAGCCAGTTTCACATTCCAAAATTTAGCAAATCTTTCCTGCTTGTCCATGACACTATTATAGCAGACTACACAAGATATCACAAGCCTATTTTTGCACCATTTGCTGGAACCAGGTTGCTGGCAGAAAAAGGATTTTCACGAATGTACGGCCATTTCAGTACTCGTTGCAATCCACCCTGAAGATGTCGCTGATTTGTATAACCTGCTGTGCCTTCAGTCATGGTTTCTTTGTCTGACAATTCCAGTAACCAATCTTTGATTTGCTGATGACTGTAGTTTGGTCTCATGCCTGCCATGAGACATGCCACACCGGCCACATTTGGCGTGGCCATGGAAGTTCCACTCAGCTTGTTGAGATAGTATCCGCTGCCACGCGAGTCTTGTACCGCAGGAGTATAGTAGGCATTGTTGGAATAGGCTGCCATGGTCATTACCCCTGCTGAATAAATGTCCACCCCAGGGCCTGTCTCAGAAAATCCAATTTTCTGTTCCACATCTGTGTTGTCCAATGCCCCAACACAGATCATGCTACTGCCACCTGCAATAGGACCAGTGGGACTTGATCCTCTGTGGTAATATGTGCTGGTACTGTAATAATTGTCCCAATCTAGTCCGCCTGGTACATCAATTTTGTGATAGTAATTGCCTGCGGCACCCAGCATGATTACTCCTGCATCGATGGTATCTGACACGTCGGCATCCAGTGAAGGAATACGAACACCGTGATAGGTATTGACCTGTCCGTAAGTTGTATTTCTTCCACCGTGTGTGTAATCGGTGCCTCTCCAGCGTGTGGTCATTGTGCTGAAAGGATATGTAGACCTGTAGCCCCAGCTGTTTGTGCACACTGTTGGTCTTGTGTTTCCTGCGGCAATCTTTGCCAAATGGAATGCTTTTACAATATCATATACAATACTGTTGTCAATCTCACCAAGGAATGGACCACCATTGGTTGAACCACTAAAAATTCTCAAAGAATATATGTTTGCACCTTTGGCAAATCCATTTTGACTGCCTGCCGCAAGACTGGCGCAGTTAGATCCGTGGCCATCACTGTCGCCAAGGTATCCGCCAATTGATCCACTGCTGGGTGTGCCTGGTACTCCTAGACTGGCCCAGTTGAAATCAATCAGTCGGGTGGGACCAGTGCCATCGTATGTTGAACTCCATTCAGGATGTCCTTCAATAATGCCGCTGTCAACCACTAACAGATCAACACCAGATCCATCTTGAGAATATGTGTAGTCTGCTGTTACTTGTGTTCCCGAATACCCGCCACTTAGTTTGGTGTGTCTGTACAGACCCCAGTTGCGCATGGTGTTGTTGATTGTTACTTGATCTCTATGGAAATTTTGTGAACCGCTCTTGCCAAATAGTATTTTTTCAAATCCTCTTTCTTCTGGCAACATTTCCACAGCCAACACGCGAGGATCATTACGTAGCTGTTCTGCTTCAGCATCAGTTAACGCATAATGAGTATTGCGACTGCTAAAAGGTCTTTCATTGACCACAGTCACTGATCTAGCTGGAATTTCACCAACAGATGATGATCCGGTCATCTGTTCAATAAAATCCGTTGCATCTCCTGCATTGTGCAGTGTAACAATGTATTCGCGTTCTGTTGACATGTTACCAAGCACCGGTTGAAGCCCAGGCACTCTTTACCCAGATATATGGAGGTGGTCTAACTGTTACCGGCTGGCCTGATATCACGGTAATTGAAGTTGTCAGTTGACATGCCCACTCGCCTGGCACGTTTTCTGCTGCGTCGGATTGCAGGGTATAGGTCATGCCCTCGTGTATAAATTCCCAACCTGTTAGTGGCTGTGCTACAGAGCCTTTGACGATCGAAGGTATTGTTCCGGTATACGAAGTAGCAATAGTTGAAGTGTATGTGGTGGGCGGCCCGGTGTAATCTGTTTTGCAATAATAAATTGACGTTGCATCTAGTGCAATATCACCTTGTTTGTCTCCAACAGCACCCAATGCTGAAATTGGTACAAAACCAACACGAAACTGAGGTAATGTAGTACCAAATTTCAGGTGATATCCGTCGTTGATAACCATGTTGCCATCAACTGTGACTTGTGTGGTTGGACTCAAGGTCACTGCACCACCAACAGATATCAACTCAATACCCGCGGCGCCTGCTCCAATTTCCAATGAACCAAGTGCAGTGATCTGACTTGCACCAGCACCCTGGAACAACAGGCCGCCGTCCTGTGCAAATTCTAAATCACCTGCCAGTGTAAAAGTAAATGTTTTGTCTGTGGCCGAAGCGTTTGTTATGATTTCAAGATCTGTATCTGATGTAAAGTTAGGTGTGCCTGCACCGCCAGCCACAAAATTGTCAGCGGCCACGGTTCCGGTTACTGTTAATGTTGTTGTTCCGCTGTTCCACTCAATGCTTGAAATATCATCAACTGTGGTTCCTGCTGAAGGATAATAGGCCAACTTGTTTGCGGCACCTGTGTTCACTGTGCCAGATCCTGCTCCGCCACCTGCGGCTGCAATGGTAATTGTGTTGGCATCTGTTCTGGTCAGTGTGACATTAGACCCAGCAGCCAACTTGACATCATCTGTGGTGGAATTAGAACCGGTTAGTCTAAGATTCACACCACCAGTTGTTGTTTCTGCGCTGATTCCATATGTTGCACCACCGCCAGTGGATGCAATAGTAATTGTGTTGGCATCTGTTCTGGTCAGCGTAACATTAGATCCAGCAGCCAACTTGACATCATCTGTGGTTGAGTTGGATCCAGTTAATCTTAAGTTAACACCGCCTGTGGCAGTTTCAGCACTAATGCCATATGTTGCTCCTACTGAACCTGAAACATTGCTTAGATCAGCAAGAGCCAGTTCATGTCCACCAGAAGTAGAGCCGTCGTGCACAATCAAAGTATGCTTGGTAGTATCTACTGTGACCTCTCTTGCAAGGCCAGTAAATGAGGCATTTTGTGTTGTAGTGCCTCCTCGTAATTGAAGTTGTGTGGGCATGATTTGTTTTCCTGTTTTAGACTATGTTAATAGTATTTCCCATTGCGGCATGACTTGTGCACTGATAGTATAGTGTGCTAGGTGCGTTCATTGGAACTACGAATGTTTGTGTGCCGGTCTGGCTTCCTGTTACGCCGTCGGTATATGCAACACCATCTATAGCTACTCTAATCTCAAAAGGATGAGATGCGGCTTGGTTAACAAACACGTATGTAAATCCTTTGTAAAGAGTCAATATAGGATCGTTGGTGTTACCAGTGTTAATTCCAGGTCCACTGAACACATAAGCAGTGTTTCCGTCAGCAGTGATGTTCCATGATGTTCTTACTACACCTGCAGAACCTTCAGGGCCAATCAAGCTGACTCCTGCTGGCCATGTTCCGCTGGCCTTGGGACCAAATAATGTACTTGTGGCAGTATTGATATAGAAGTCTCCGTTAACTCCTTCGCTTGTTGGGTCAACTGTTCCGTTAAGCACAGTCTTACCATCAACTCCGTTGGTACCATTTGTTCCGTTGGTACCATTTGTTCCGTCGGTACCGGCAGCACCTTGTGCTCCACTAGCGGTAATTGTCCAGCTGGCAAGCGTACCAGTACCGCCAATCAATGTTACATTGAGTGTGAGAGATGTGGTTGTATAGGCTGTAATATAGCCTTCCATGAAATTGGTTGGCGTTGCGCCAAAAGCACGAACATACTGACCTACCGCAAAAGCATTAGTTCCTTGTGCTTGATTGACTGTGAATATTTTTGTTCCTGTATCAATCGCAAGAGAAGTAGTTGATGTTAGTCCAAAGTAACCACGTCCTGTTCCTGTTGCTCCGGTTGCACCAATGTTACCTGCAATGGTTATTTTCCACGAATTCAGTGTGCCTGTTCCACTGGTAGCATCCACAGATACTGTCAGCGTGGTAGATGTAAATGTGGTAATTGTTCCTTCCATGTACGTGGTAGGTGTTGCTGTAGATATCACTCGGATTCTACTGCCTGCAACAAATGCTGAGCTGGTTGCTGAAAGATTGGTAGTGAATGTTTTTGTGCCTGTTCCAACAGCCACAGAAGATGCTGAAGTGAGTGCAAATCCAACACCTGCTGTGCCAGCTATCGTGCTCCAAGACAGGTTTCCAGCACCATCAGTGATCAGTGCCTGTCCGGCTGTGCCGCCGGTTATTCTGACCTTGCTTGGTAAACCCAATACCACTTTTCCTGCAGGAGAGATGGTTAAATCTGTACCTGAAAAGTTTGATATAGAGTTGACATTTAATTGTCCAGTTTTTGTTATCTTGACACGATCAGCTAGGCTTGTTCCGTTGTGTGTGCCAAACACCCATTCAGTTGGCATAACAGTTGATGTCGGTGTTCCATTGACCACAGCCTTGAGTGTTGCACCTATTACAGGTGTTGTTCCGCCCCATCCTGTGGCTGCGATATTTGCCAGTTGATCTCCATTCTGCGGCAATGCTTTAGCTGCCGAGGTGCCTCGACCTCTTACAAAATTAAAAGAATCAGCCGGAGCACCGGCATGGAATTGCTGAAAGCTCAGTCCAGAATAACCATATCCACCAGAATATGTGCTCTTGGTGATAATCAGTCCGGGCAGAGTGACCACTTTGTTTGCGTTGTCATAAAACAGTGGTGCTGGCATTGGGCTTAGATCTGTGCCAGCTGCCGCATAGTAAGGTATTCGGCCAACCTGTCCCTGGTTAATTGTGTTTGCCATAATAATTCTCTCCTAGACTAAATTATGTCTTTGACAAAGTATAGGTGTTTGTCTTTGTAGTATTTACCATTTTAAGCAACAGTTCCTAGGTCAACATTGGTAAGAGCGCCACTTTCGCCAAGATCCAAGTTTGATAATTCAATCTGTGCGCCAAATGCATCCACTGTTCCTGTGTTTGTTATAGAACCCAGATTACCCGACGACAATATTGCGATGGGATCCAGTGTTCCGGCTGAACCAACTGACACCCATTCAACTCCGGTATCATAATAAATTTTGTTTTCTGTAGTGTCTATCCAGATTCTTCCAGTATTTCCGGCAACAGGTCGGTTGTTTAAGGTACCAGCAGAAATAGACTCAACGCCTGTGCCACGTAGCAGTGTAAACCAATCAGTGTTGCCTTTTCTAACTTCAAGCTCACCCTGTGTGATATTGAATCTTATGGTTCCAGGTAACGCATTTGCTGGTCGTTGTGCATCTGTTCCTCTAGGCAATTGAACACCGTTGGTGCTGTCAATTATTAGCCTGTCGTCGGGTCTGATTTTTGTTGTCATGATAAGAGGTCTCCAGAAGTATTTACCGTTTGAGAGGACAAAAAAATACCGGGTATTTCTACCCGGTATTTGCATTGCTTTAAGGCAACTTGGATTAAGCGAAAACCAATCCAGCAACTGCAATCTTGTTCAGATAGTCAGCGGCGTTACCGAAGCTTGATGAAGTGTTGGTCAATTCCACATATCCGTAACGTGTCATGAAGCTGACAGTTGGTTCGAATGTGTTTGGATCAAGCACAACACCTGAGCTCATCAATGGAATGTATGGGCAATAGAAACTTGCGGCATCCATTTCATTTGGTCCCTTGTAACCAACCAATACTGGTGTTGTGTCAGTAGCATAGCTATCAACATAAACACGTACTGAGTTGTTCAAAGTACCAACAAACTTGGTGTTTGTAGGAGCTTCAAATGTACCTTCTGTGGTACGAGCAAAAGCAGAAGTAGTAGCAGACTGAAGAACTGTCAAAGCTGTTGGGCTTACAACAATCCAGTTACCTGCGCCACGACGTGTGCGCTGAGCGATCTGGTTGGCAGCACGGTTGATCATGATTGCCAATACTGCATGGCGATCACCAACGTAGTTAGGAGTACCAGTAAAGGCAGTACCTGTAGTTGGAGTCATGTCAAATGTGTCGCTTGTACCAGCCAATGAACGCAAGCTGCCTAGCAACTCTTGGTCAATTTCAGCTGTGATTTCTTGTGCCAAAGCAGCCATGATTTCTGCTTCAACGTCTAGACCGTGCATGCTTTGTGCATCCTGCGCAGCCTCAAAAGTCCAGCGAGCTTGTAGCTTGCGTGACTTGGCTTCAACAGTTTGCTTCAAGATCTGGATGTTTAGCTTCTTACCACCGTCACCTTCAAGTGTGCTAGTAGCGGCAGCGGCAGGTGTGCTTGTTGACAAGTTACCTGAGTAAGCCTTAGCAATGTCGAATGGACCAAGTGCTTCGTCACCAGCAGTACGGCCAGCGGCTGATTCTGCATAGCGAACACGCATTGTGTGGATCTGGCCTACTGGACCAGTCATTGGTTGAACGCCAAGAATTTCGTTAGCGATCACTGTTGGCATAACACGACGGATTACTGGAAGAATAACCTTGTTCAACACAGCTACGTTGCCGGCTGTGGTTGAAGTGGCTGCACTTTCAGTCATATACTTACGTGTATTTTCTAATACGGTCTCCATAACTGTCTTACGGTTACCTGAGAGTCCTTCAACGAGAGCCTCTTTAGCGGCTGACCAGTTACGGGACTCGAAAAGTTTATCGGACATTGTAATTCTCCTGTTATTACTTTGCGATTCCGGCAAGTTTCTTAAGACTGATTATCGAACCATCATCAATGGCAGATTCAGAAGTCTTATCACCTGTGGCAGCACTAGTGTTCTGCTCTTGGCGACTTTCGATAAGCGGCTTTTTACCGGGACTGCGGCCACTCTCGTTCAGAACTGACGGAAGATATTTCTGGTATGACTCACGAAGCTTTTCAGTAGAAACTGTGCCTAGTAGGTCTTCCATGATACCACGCTTGTCTTTCGACAAAGGCGCCATCAATTCTTGCATAACGCGATCGCGCTTCAACGTATCTTCTGCGATACGAGCTTTGCGTTCAGCGTCGGCTATTGCTTGTTGCTTGCTTTCAACGATCTGTTCCTTTTCAGCAACAGTTCCTTCGAGAGCAATGATCTTGTCACTCAGCTTCTTGAGCTCAGTAGCATCTGCAAAGTGCGATGCCATAAACTCAGCGGCGTATGCTTCCATGATCTTACGACCGAAAGCATTCTTGCGAGCTTCGGTAATGTCTTGCTTCAATTGGCCAATTTCTGCACGTAGTGCTTCGCCAATAAAGGCATTGGCTTTTTCGGCTGCCTGAGAAACGAATTTCTGCTTGGCTTCCTTGATTGCCTGCTTGCCTTCTGAAATCAATTGAACTCTGGTGTTGATGAGCTTTTGCTCTTCTTCACGCAATTCATTCAGTTCCTTGGTTAACTTGTGAAGTGTGAACTCTTCCAACTTCTTGATGCTGGTCTTGTTCGCTTCGCGGTCTTCTCTCAGTTCGTTGATTTCCTTAGCCATTGTTTCGTTTACAAAGCGGTTTAGTAGCTCAGCATGCTCAGCTACTTTCTTTTTGTATTCGATACGAGCTTGTACCATTGCATCGCGATCTTGCTTGAGCTCACCGAGCTCTTTCTGCAAGTTTTCGCTGATGAAAAGGTCCAATGCTTCGACCATGACTGATTTGTCATGCTCGTAACGCTGGGAGAATTCCTCACGGAGTTCTGCTAATGCTTCAGTCTTATTTTCCTTGACTTTTGCATCCCAGGCTTCTGCTAGCTTGGATGTTACTTCCTCTGAGAGTACCTCGGATCCGAAAAGTTCTGTAAAGTTTGCCATCTCTTAGTCTCCTTATTTCAGGCTACTGATGAACTT
>Ga0222712_10000267_pt1 | contig 73140 bp, 78 predicted proteins | sample C33_657DmetaG_FD_165043 | JGI IMG/M metagenome (GOLD analysis project Ga0222712, IMG submission 165043) | Estuarine water microbial communities from San Francisco Bay, California, United States - C33_657D | ecosystem: Environmental > Aquatic > Marine > Unclassified | place: USA: California... | reverse complement strand
GATACATATTGTTACCTGTTTGTCTCGTACTCCCGACTTTATTGATCGGGCATATGAGTCTATTAAAGCGCTTAACATAAATTACCAGTGGTATATTGTAACTACAGCAGATAAAGCGCTTTCTCTCAATTTTACCAAATATAAAAACACGACAATTATTGTAAAACCGGGACATATGTCAATGCATACCGGGGTTAATTACTACTACGATGTAATACCCGATCAAGGTCAATGGGTTTATGTACTAGATGATGATAATTTAATGCATATAAACTTTAATTTGGTCGAGCCTCATACCTACTCTCCAAAATGCGATATGATTGTAGTAGGACAACAGCAAGAAAACCGAGAAATTCGCTATGTAGACGGCATTTTTAATATAGCTATACAAAAAATCGATAATGGACAGTTTTTAGTACGTAGAAAGGCAGTAGGGCCCTTAAGATACTGGCCGATCTATCGTGGAGACGGTTATTTTGCTTCAGAAATACGGATTTTAACCTATGAATCTGGCAGAGATATTACAATCTTGCCGATCGTAGCATCTTATTATAATAGGCAGACGTGGAAAGAGTAAAAAATAATAATTTACTCTTGATGTTTACAGTTAAAGAGTTACTATATGTCTTGTTCTTTTAAATACGGGCGGTTAGCTCAACGGTTAGAGCAGAGGACTTAATTAAGGGTCGCTGTAATGGAAACGTTACAGTAGTAAGCTGTAAATTCGGTGAACGGTTTAACATCCCAACGCCGAGCGAAATCGTAATGAAACGTGTAGAGACTATAATCAGCTACCTGTAAAATGGTAAAGGCATAGTCCAGACCACAAACTGTAAAGGTAGTGAAAACTATAGTGGTAAGCATAATCCTTTGGTTAGGGGTTCGAATCCCTTACCGCCCACCAATTTTGGTCGTGTAGTGTAATGTAGCACCGACAGCCTTATAAACTGTGCGCGCTAGATTGGCGCCGAGTCTCGGTTCAAGTCCGAGCACGACTACCATTTTAAGGCAAAATTCTCTTGCCTTAATTAGTAACAATAATATAATAAGTTATCATGCTGATCCTGTTTAAATGAGTTACAGTAGGAGTTGACAACTTGTGGGAAGACTAACGGATTACCACAATAAAAACAACGTGCCCTGGGGTCCTCCTAAAGAGGGCGCCAGGGGGTTTTATTTTAAAGAAATTATAAATTAGATAATGCGGTAGTATCTCAGTTGGTAGAGAACGAGTTTTCCAAACTTGATGTCGCAGGTTCGATCCCTGTCTACCGCTCCACTTGTCCTTGTAGCTCAGTTGAATAGAGCAACAGCCTTCTAAGCTGTGGGTCGTGGGTTTGAATCCCGCCGAGGACACCATTTTCGGGCTCGTATCTCAGTTGGTAGAGAAGCTGCTTTGCAAGCAGAAGGTCGCAGGTTCGATCCCTGTCGGGTCCACCACTATTAAATCTTAAGGCTCTCAGGTTTAGTCGCGCGGATATAAACCTCGCCATAAACCTCGAGCTCGCCCATTAGAGCTTGAAACTCTTTTTGCGACAAACTATCTAGATCACTTAACTTATTATAAACGTCTTCAGCTTTTTGTTTATAGAGTTCATTAACCTTTTCCTGATCCTCTTTATGTTGAGAATTTAACTTTATGCACTCAGCATAAGGCTTAGCTTTAGCTGCATAATGTATAGCTGTTAAAGTGCTGTAACCGCCTTTAGCCTTAGTGCTTTCCGCAAGTTTTTCAGCACCTGCTAATCTCTTATTAAGAAATCTTTCAAATGATTCAGCAGAGGAAGGATCAGTATCTACTCTTTTTTCAAGAATAAGCTGGTAAATACTATTAAGTGAGTCTACACTATTCATTAGTTAATACTTACGTTCTTTAACATATTTTATTTTGGGCCTGTTCTGGATTCGATTCAGTAATAGACTTATTAGAAGCAAGCAGGGTTGTTAGACCTTTCAAAACTAGCAAAAAACAACAAATGGCATTATTCAAAGCCTCAAGAGTGTTGTAGCATCTGTTAAGGAATCTTTTTCCTTTCCTGGTACTGAAGCATTCGCACTCGCAGCCTAATAACTGTGATCGGTTATAGTGTAGATTCTCGCTATATATTATAACCGTTATCCAGCGAGAATATCGTTTAAGAGAATCAGAATAGATAAAACGATATTATAGTTATTCTGAAAATTCTAATATCTCGTAGTAAGGATATTAGTACTTACCATTACTACTAAGCTTGTAGAAACTGATCGGAAAGTTACCGAACACAGGGGTTCAACTCCCCTCAGGTCCACCAATTTCTTCTGTGTTTATGCAGACCGTTAACTCATGTAAGAGTTGACGTATACAAGTGCACTTATCTTCTGGGAATTCTCGGAGGACTTGTATGGCAGAGGAATCTAACTTATTGCAGAGTAGAGCATCGGTAGCTCGTCTGGCTCATAACCAGGAGGTAGTTGGTTCAATTCCAACCTCTGCACCCAATTTGAACGGCAGCGTGGATGGACATGCAGCCTTGAGAAGTTCTATTAAGCTCGGTGAACGTCGACCTTAGCTCGAGCCTCTGAAACGAAGCGATGACTACCTAATAGAGCGGGTCAGAATCAATGTCATCAGTAGGTATCAAACCCTACCCGTTCAATTCAATTTCGTATTAGTAGGCGATGTGGAAGGACACATATCATGGTAGGCACCGAAAGGTGGAGGATCTTGGCCATCAGGATAATCACTATGATTAGTCAGAGAAAGTCGTGTATGGCCAAGGCGACCTCTCAAGCCGGAACTGCTCAAGCCCGGTACCTCTAATACGAAACTATTTAAGGATATCCCTATATATGCTATAGGAAAGTAATATGGTTGATAATGTAGTAATAGGTTTTATCATATATAAGTATTAGGCCCAGTGACATTATCTGGGCAATAACCAAAACCTTAGTGGTGGCGGTTCTAACAAGAAGGACAATGCAACATATGATTATTATCGTAACGGTAGTATCGTATAGCGCGGTTGCCGGTCTTATTAGTCTCGCGTGTAGCGAATATAATAGACCACAGCTGACATATACAAAGTAGCAACCTACGCCCGATTTAGGAAACTAAGTCGGGTTTTTTTTTGCCAGGTTAGCATAGTGGCTAATGCAGCACGTTTACATCGTGCCCACCGGGGGTTCGAGTCCCTCACCTGGTACCATTTTACCTGACTAGCTAGTTATTTGATATTTTTATTAACCGAGTAAATAATGTATTATGCTACTACAAGATACTATAGGTATATATCCAAAGGCATTTTCTAATGAGCTTTGTGACACATTATTGAAAATGTATGACACTGCTCTTACAACAGGCACTACATACGAAGGCACGACTGGTAGAGGGGTGGATAAAACAGTTAAAGACACAGTGGACTTTGATTTAATAAAGCAATCAAAAATAGACTCAGTAGCATTGAGTGCCAGTAATGAAATATACAATATATTTAATGATTGTGTAAAAAAATATATTACTGGCTTTCCTCATCAAGATCAATTTCCAGGAATGACAAATTTTATTGAGCCAACAACATTTATTTCTTTACAGGTACAGAGATATAAAAAAAGTACTGGCCACTATAATGCTTGGCACCACGAAGGGGGTACGTTTAAAATGTCTCGTCGGTTTTTTGCTTTACTAGTGTATCTTAATGATGTAGAGGAAGGAGGCGAGACTGAAATGCTATATACTGGACAAAAAATTAAACCCGAAAAGGGTAAACTTTTAGTACACCCTGCCGGGTTTCCATATATACATAAAGGTAATGTACCTTTGTCTAGCGACAAGACTATTTTAATCTCTTGGTTAGTATTTGTTAATAATAACAGATAGTATTTTCCGTCTCTATATATTATATGCCTATAAACCCCCACACAAATTCAGCTTATCCTCAACCAGGTCCCGAACTACCTCAAATGGTTTCATATGGTCATGAACTTGATATGAGTTATGATAAGATTGGTGAGATGAGAGATTCATCTGATATTATTAATAATAGTATTGAGTTACGTAGAAGGTATAATGATTCAGGGTATCTTTATATTAAAGGTTTCTTTGAAAGAGAAGAAGTATTAAATGTACGTTCCGCTTTATTAGAGAAGATTGATGGTGTTGGGTTTAAGCCAGAAATTGCTAAAGAATGCGAACCCTTACAAAAGCTTCTCTATACAGGCAAGATAATGGATTTTTATAAATTAATTTTTGGAGAAGAAGTACGTCCTTATGACTACACTTGGTTAAGAGCAATTGGGCCTGGTAAAGGTACAAACCCACATTGTGACTTACCGTATATGGGTAGAGGCACTCATAATCAAATGACATGCTGGGTACCTTACGGAGATGTTCCATATGAGTTAGGGGGTTTAATGATTTTAGAAAAGTCCCATAAACGATTAGATATCTTAAAAAAATATGCATATCGAGATGTTGATGTGTATTGTAAGAATAAAAAAGAAGATCTTGCTAAGGTAGAGAATGGGGAGTGGGTATTTTCTGGTACATTGTCGCATAACCCACCTGCAATACGTAACAAATTTGGTCATAAGTGGTTAGTAGCAGATTATAAAGCTGGAGACTTATTAACATTTAATATGTTAACGGTTCATGCAGCTCTAGATAATCAAGTGCCCGATAGTTTGAGACTCTCTAGTGACAGTCGTTATCAAAAAGCTTCCGAGCCCATTGATGAGCGCTGGGTAGGAGAAAACCCTCCAGGTCATGGACCTGACGGTAAAGTTGGTTTAATTTGTTAATTTAATTTTTGCCGCTATCGTATAACGGTTAGTACAACGGGTTTTCATCTCGTTAATCGGAGTTCGATTCTCCGTAGCGGTACCAATTTAAGTATATCCCTACAAAGAAATTATTAATTAACGTTGATTTCTTAGGTGAAAAGTATTAAATATTAAAGCATGAATAAATTAATTAAAATTATGGTTTTGGCTTCTATTGCCAGCGTTGCTTCTGCTTTCACGAGCTCAGTTGACGTTGGTTTTAAATCAAAACTTATTGAACAGGGTGTAGTAACTGGCAACAATCAAATTGTTGCTGGTGCAAACGTAGAGGTAGGGAGTTTTGGCCTCGGGGTCAATAGCTTCAGTACCTATGAAACAAGCGAGGGTCTTGGCGGCAAGGAGCTTTCAAACTCAGGGTTGTTTAAACGCGTCGATGTCGTCGCATCTTATAAACTTAATTCTACTGTTGCTGATGTAACAGTTGGTGGGGTTTTTAAGAACGCAAGTAAGTCAGCTGCTCTCGGTGGTATTCAAAATAATGTTTTACCATACGTAACAGTTGGTGGTAAAGTGTTTAAAGCCTTCCCTTGGGATGTAACTGCTTTATTTGATACAAAGAATCATAACTCAAATTATGAAGCTAATATCAGATTACCAATCGGCTCTAAGACCGTTAAGATTGTTCCAGCATTTGGCGTTGGTTTTAACAATCCAGAAGCTGCTACAGTAGATGCTCTTAAGTCTGTGGACAAGTATTATACAGCTGGGGTCGGTCTAGCTTACAATGCATTAGGCGGTACCTTTGGTGCTGATCTCTTTGTACAAAGTAGCGGGCTTTCAAGTGACTCTAAGAGAGTTACTGGTTATAGCGTTGGCTATAGCGTCAAGCTCTAATAGTAGTTTAAAAATTAAACAATTAACCCCTGAGGCAACTCGGGGGTTTTTTATTGTACTGTTTCTGCACTATCGTAATTAAGAGTTACCCAGTCTGGGTATACAAATATATTACCATGCCAGGAATACTTCTCATGTCGGTTGTTACAAATAATAACTTTAGCTTTACTCAAAGCTCCCATCCACCAACAATACGTACCTTCACTTAGTACTAGCTGATTAAAGTCTTTAGCAAAATCCAGCTTTACAAGAGGGTCGTTATTAACATAAGGTATCAACCCATAACGCTTAATTAATAGATCTACCCAGGGATGCCCCATAGTATCAGATGAGATATAGCCTTTGGTGAACGTTACTCTTTCGATAGCTTCAAAATAGTACTCTAATGGTAATACTGCTCGTCGTCCAAGTATATCTCCAAGTCTAACTGATACAAATAGCTCTTGAGGATCTCTTTCTCTGTATTGAGGGTTATATGCGCCACGAATTTCTTCTCGGTATTTAAGTACAAACTCAGGAATTTGAAACCAGTCTTCAAATATATAATGAGCAGGAGGAACCGAGGATGCGTCGAGTAATGCCATTACGTCTGCATTGTATATTTTTACTCGTGGGTGTTCGTACGTACTATATTCGTTTATACCAAAACTCGTATCGATATTAAAATACTTTCCAAAATTATTATAAAACACTAGTTTGTTTAGTCCGTCATAAGCATTAGCATCCATTCCGTGGGCAGCTTCAGTACCAATTTTATATGAGTGCTTTTTAGCAAATATGTAGCCAGGAACGTAACTAAACATATTATTACCTAAACGCCCCCCGTATTGAATTGTAACCACGCCTAGACTTACCTTAACCCCTAGTTATTTCTATAACGCGTATTAACTATTCGCCGTTCTCTTTGCAACCGCCGCTTTATGCTCTTTAATATGAAACTCAAGAGCTCTATTTAATTTATGAGAAAACTTTTCGGGCATTACTCCCGCTTTTTCTTGAAGTATTAGTTCTTCTCTAAGAGCTTTTAAAAACCTTTCAGATAGGTTAAAATTGCGTGGATAAAACATTCTTTTTTCCTGTCTTATCATCCCATAATTCTCTAAAAGTGCTTGAAATTTCATAAACGTATTTTATAATACTTATCTCTATGACGACCGAATACAATGAGTATACTCATGCTTTAGGGTATAAAGATATATACTTAGTTCCTAATTACAGCGATCTTGAGTCGCGAGCCTTAGCAGATACTACAGTTAAGATTAAAGACTTTAAGTTTAGCTTGCCGGTAATGCCCTCTAATATGAGCTCGGTAATCAGCTATGAAACTTATCCAGTATATAATAACTCTGGGGTCATACCTATTATGAACCGGTTTGATATGTCCAATACCGAGTTTCTTAATAGAATCGTGGGCGATTGGAAAGCTATTAGTATTGGTGTTAAAGATAAAGATAAAGCTGAATTGCACGAGTATATCTATGCCCCTACCTGCATTTGTATTGATATTGCACATGGACATAGCAAATTAATGAAAGATATGATTGGATACACTCGTAACGTGTTTCCAGACACTATTATTATAGCAGGTAATGTAACTACTCCTGAAGGTACTAAAGACCTTGCTGAATGGGGTGCTGATATAGTTAAAGTAGGAATTGGTCCGGGTCAGGTCTGTTCCACTAAGAATAAGACTGGTTTTCATGTACCTATGTTTACAGCGGTTAAAGATTGCGCTGCTGCATCTCCCGTGCCTATTATTGCAGATGGCGGTTTTAGAGAGAACGGGGATATCGTAAAGGCCTTAGTAGCAGGAGCTACCTTTGTAATGTTAGGTGGAATGTTTGCTGCCTGCTCGGATAGTCCTGCGGTAATCGTGAACGGTAAAAAAGAGTATTACGGTAGTGCTTCTGAAAGAAACAAGGGGTACGTCAGGAATATCGAGGGATTCACTACCCATCTCACACCATCTAACACTATAGCATGTAAGGTCCGCGAGATTAAAGAAGATATCCAATCCGCTATTTCATATAGTGGGGGTAAAGACCTTTTTGCGCTTGATTTATCAAGAATAAAATATAACATTATAACATCATGAGCCATCAAGAATATGTCCAACTCGAAGCTGTTCGTACAGCTCTCGAACAGTTCGTTAAAGATGAGAACGCTATTGAAGAGGTTCTCAAGCTCTTAGGAGCATCTACACTATCAGTAGATGAAACTGAGACTCCAGAAGCTACTGAAGATTCTGTAAACGAAAAAGAAGAGAGTGATGTACCTAAAGCTAAACAACAGTTTGTTATCTTGGTTTCAGACTCAGAGGGCTTAATTAAGAAAGATCTTACGGGCTGGGTTCTCCAGATTCCAGAAGACGAAGAAGTTCGCGATGTAGTAGAAGGTATTAAGAAAGCAGCTTATAACTACAATGCATCTAAGAAAGGTCAGCGCTATCCAGTACGTAACATCGGTCAAGCTATTGACGCTGTTGGTAGTAAGTTCTTTAAGCCTTATAATGTAAAAATTAAGACTAAAGAGCCATTGTTCATAGTCACCACCGATAACGTCTTACCGAGGGAATAATATGGCAGGCAAAGGAAGCAAAACACGTCCACTATCAGTAAAGTACGAAGAGTACGCTGATAATTATGATAATATCTTCCGGAAGGATAAGCCTAAACCGGAAGAAGTAAAACTAATAGCAGCAAAAGAGGTAAAGAAGTAATTATTAATTTTCTTTTCTCTCGTGTGGTTTATACCATACTATTCTATTATGATTAATAGGAGAAGCTAAAAGCACTGCAGTTTTCATATTACCTTTGCGGGTCTCTTGAAACATATGGGACATCCAAGTCTGCTCATACGGATGAGCCCACTTAGTGTTGAGGAACATTTTACGGTTACCCTCTTTACTAGTAATTAAAGGCCAGTTAGCATAATAAACGTCTCCTTCAATATATGCTAACTCTTCATATACATTAATTTTGTTAAATTCTGTACGTGGAGTATTAGGATCTAAACCATTCACTGGTAACTTATCATAACTTGGCCATATTTGAGTACGAACTGACTGAGGAACATTATACCAGGAACACTGTATATGATTATCCATGTATACTTCAGTAAAAGATAGCTTAAGAAAATCAAATTTTTCTTTAAGCATAATCTTTTGTATTTTCTCGAAAAGATTAGGTACATGGAACCGAAATCCGTTACGACAGGTACCGCTACTAGGTTCATGCAAACACATATCATCTTCAAAAAACACGTAAAAATTATTATCGGTAGTATCAAAATGTTCTGCAGCATATTGTCTCCCTCCGCAAATACCAATATTATCAAAATGTTTATAATGGATAAATTGATACTCTTGCGCGATTTTTTGATTCTCTGCTTTAGCTATTGGATCAGTTGAGTTATCAATAAGGATTTTTTCTGTTTCTTGAAGCCACTCTGGGTATTTTTCTAAGCTTTTTAACAATGTACGCAATTGTTGCGGGAAATTAAACGTAAGAATATAAATTGCAGTTTTAACTTTAGTTAAATCAACATTTACGTGTTTATTAGCGGTTCTTTCTTCTGGTATTGGCTCTAACGCTGGTTTTTTATCAGCAAGCTCTTGTATAAACTTAATAATAAGCCCATTTTCATCCAACATATATCGTCTATACGTCTCCGGATACAAATAGGTCATAATAGAAAAAATACTTTCTTCTGTACCCATATACCCCTCTGATAAACTACGATCTACAAGGGCATAATATAATCCATTTGCTTCATGTATAGCTTGTTTAGTACCCCCAAACAACCCGCCGCGACCGACTAGTTGTACATTCGCTTGAGCAAATTTATCTATAGCGTCTTTCTTAAACCCATGTATTTCATTATTAGTATGGTAAGGATAGCAAAGGAATAAAAACGGATCCAGTAAAGAACTAATACTATCAAGCACTCTATTTTCAGTAAAATATTTTTCATATACTGTATTTGTTATACCTGCATCTAGCCAAATAAAGTGTTTTGATGAGAAGGGGTCCCATATAGTAACATCATGAAGCATGAACATTTTACTCATGACAATTGGATTATACCACTCACAAACAGCCTGTGGGCTGTTAGACAACCAACCACCCTCGCCAGTTTGATTGAACCAATTTGGGTCTGTTCTTATTTTTTGAGTTTTATCCCAAAACGGACTGTAAAGGTTTTTTACGTTGTCTAGCTCGTAAACTTTTACAAACGTATTTTCTTTTTTTCGTTTAGCCCATACTAAGTGTTCTAGCGAGGCTGGTACATAAACGAAAAGATTAACATCTATATCAAGCAACTTATTAAAATTCTCAATATAGTGATTAAAGTCTCGTCCGGGTCGGTTTATATTCCAAAGACCTGTTACTACTGTTAAATCTTTACTCATTATTAATATTTTTGACCTTCAATATGTTTATAAACCCAAGACCCATTATCATCTACTTTGTTTTGTCTCAGAATATTACAACCTTCAAAAGAGTCATGGTAGGTATGTTTAAGCACAGGAAAAGTTATTACCCCGCCTTGAGCGCGCCATTCCTCTATTGTTTTTAAAACCGGATCAGAAGGATGGAAAGTAACCATTCTCTTAATGTTTCTTGATGCTAAGTAAGCAGCGTTAATCAGATCATCATTCCACGATTTTCCTACAAAATCTGTAAAATAATCTTGTTGAAAATAATGTCTTCGATAAGAAATAGTCTTATAGGCCTGCAATACTTTAACTAAGTGGTTGCCGTTAACTGAAACCACGTAATGATCCCTTACATCATTAAAAACAGGAGTTACAATTCCTAGCCCATCATACCCAATTGCGCAGCCAGGAAACTTATATTGGTTTGCAACTTGTTCTTTTACCATTTCAGTATTATACACAAGATCATCATCAACTGTAATAATAATAGCATCTGGATCTTCTACCCGTAGTAGAGTCGAAACTATTTTTGTAATAGGCCCTAGATCTTCTACTCGAAATATTTTTAAACGGGGATTTTTTAAAGATAAATCATTAAGCCAATCCGGAATAACATAAGGTATTTCTGTTATTTTGTTTATATCCGGTATATTAAAGTGTATTTCATAATTTTCATATGTTTGATTTAATAAAGAATCTATACAAGCCTTAAAACCATGCTCATTAGTACCTTGCAAACGAGTTGGTATGGTAGTAAGAGTTAAAATCACTTGAGGCATAATTTTATTTAAACTATACTATCTATATGGCCACTTGTAGTGTGCCGTGTTATTCTTTATAAAACACACTTTGGCGGCCACAAAGCAAACGAGTATAACCCTCGTTAATTAGGTGAGGGGTTAAAAGTTTATCCTTACCGGCACTATCTGTATTAAAGTCGGTATCATCAATAGAAACTAAATGTCTTGGCGCGAGCTTATCCTTTGCAGCCATGTATGCTTTTAAGTGATTTTCAGCATATTCATGCGTACCTTTGTCCCAGCCATCTAGATATAATAGATCAATTTTGCCTGGAAAATTTTGTAAAAATGAAATACCATCCTGAGGTATGTGAATATGTAAGTTAGAAGGTACCGGCTGTTTAATATGATACTCGTATTGAGATAATAAAATTTCTTTACATCTCGGATCAATATCTACTGTATGTACTTCAAACCCCTCACGGACCCAAAAATATGTAGAATGTCCATCTTGACAGCAAGGCGGTGCATCTTTAGATAGCAAATTATAACTACTATCATGGTAAGCAATACAGTTTTGAGTAAGCTCCATTCGAGTAGAACCGATCTCAACTACTGTTTTACCTTCAATTAATTTAAGGAATTCAATAGTTTTACGTATCCATGGTGCAGGGTAATTGCGTATACTATTTTCTTCAGGGGTTAATCTATCATGATTCCAATAATGTGTAGTTACTTTAAAGTTATTAGCATTAAGCTGTAGCTCTTTTTTCATAAAATTTTCTTCTCTACTCTTTCAGCCCAGCCTCTTGTCTCGCTATACCCCCAGGCAACCATTTTAACTGGCTTTTTATCAAAATATTGAAAATACTCTTCATAATGAATAGGTCTACCTTCCTTTAAGAAGTTCTGTAATTCCTGACCCTCAATACTTTTAGAATGAATACCGATACCATTTTCATCATCAAAAGCAATTAATATCGATTTGTAATCCTTGGCAGGTAGTTCCGTATTATATACATTAACTAAATGATAAAATGACTTAGACCATGGACTATCAACCGGGGTCGGTGGAAACCCATTCTCTAGGGTATATTTTTGTACCGTTTTATCTTTAAAGTTAATACCTGCATATGCTTCATAATCAGCTAATGTTCTCGTAGTTCCTAATTCATACCCCGTTAAATTAATATCAGAGTTACTTTCAACTTTAAATAACGTACGTATTCTCTTGCGAGAACTATCTTGCATTTCGCCCCATCTTACCCCGTTTTTAGAATCATCATCCCACTTTAAAATACCACCACGTTCTTCTCGCATAGTTGAGTGCCATATCACTAGCTTATGAGGATGAAATAAATCGTACCCATGAGTATATGACCTGACAGTCAAGTTAATTTCTTCACCGCTAAAATATATATTTGGATCGTGCACTACGTCCTTGGCCCACTTAGCACGCGCAAACGCAAAATGACCTGATATAAACCGAGAAGGAACTGGTTCTGTTCTTTGTTGCCACCCTGCAAGTAACGCGGGCCGAATAAAAATGGTACCGTGCGGATAAAAGCATACAAATTGCTGTTGCCATGGTTCCATGGCCCGCCCCACAGGATCGGTCTTTGGAGTATAGTACGGCAAATACCCTGTTAAAATCGGCTTAAACCCCTTCTCTTCTAAACCTAAATGCATCTGTTGTAGAGTATCATCCCAGTCTTTTACAAACCGGTGATGAGAATCTAACTGTAATATATAGGTTTCGTCTGTAATGAGCTCGTTAATTAGCTTGCGGGCATATGGGAGACCTTTAGCTTGGGTATAAACCATCTCGATGAGTTTAAATTGTTTATTATCCCGAAACTCATCCAGATTGTCAAACTTATCGTTCTCATTGTACTGCCGGCATATACCAAACACTATTCGTTCTGGGTATTTTGCTTGCGCAAGACAATCTTTAATTGTTGGTACCAATTCAGGATCTCTATAAGCTGGTAGGTGTACAAAGATCTTATCTTTAATATTATTTTTCTTTACAGTTTTCATCAGTATTTAATTTCGTTCTCTATAATTTTAGTTTCCCACCCCTTAGACTTACTATGCGGCCAAACAGTCCATTTATATGGCTTAGACTCTGTATTAAACTCTCTCCATATATGTACGAACTTATCGTTAGGGTCAGAGCTCATAATAGTAGCAATTTCTTGGGCATCTGCATCTTTACGAAACATATTATTATTATCTTTATCTTTAAACACCACCACCCAAAAGTCGTAATCGTTTTCTAGTAAATTTGGCCGATACACATCTATACAGTATTTATACATGCATGTTAGCTCCTTTTGAAAGGTCTCTTCGTCTGTATACTTCACTGGTGGTAAAGTTTCGGAAACCACGTCTTTATGGAACTTTCTATCTTTAAAGCTTACCCCGGCATATCTTTCAAACTGCTGTAAAGTTCTTTCTGTACCAAGACCGAATTTGCCATAGTTAATTTGACTGCCATCTTCTCCATCAACCCCTAATAGTATTTTTACTCTGTTATAACTAATACTATTGAGTGCACCCCAATTTTGATGGTCGTCCCAATGCTTTTTAGATCCAGCGCGGATGTACTGATGCCATACAAGCGGTATATGAGGATGAAACAAATCATATCCATGGGTATATGCTCTTACTGCTAAAGAAATCTCTTCTCCATGAAAGTAAAGCTCTTCATCATAAGGTACCTCGTTACAAAATTCCCCCCGTGTAAAAATAAAGTGAGCTGAAAGCGCCCGGCTTGGTACTGGTTTAGTAAGCTCTTTCCAGCCCTTTAATGTAGAGGGTCTTAAAAATATAGGCCCCTCTGGTAAGAAACGATCATAATTAATTTGCCAAGCCTCGTTTAATCTAGATTGAGGGTCGTTTTTAGGATCATAACTACACAGATAAGCTGTGAGTAGGGGTTTTTTATACCCATCTTTTACCAGCCCTTTATACATTTTTACCACTGCTTTATCCCAATCTTGCACAAAACGATGATGAGAGTCTAATTGTAAGGTGTATTTTTCTCCTTTATACTGTTCCTGTATTTTCCGGCGTATCCAGCAAGCGCCTTTTGTCTCGGTGTGAGGAATATCTATTATTACAATATTAGGTATACCAGCAAGCTCGTTTATATTTTCCTCGGGAGAATGTTGCCACCCTATACAGAAATGCAATCTCTCCGGCTTTGCTGCACGAGCAATACAATCTTTTATAGTAGGAATTAATTCTGGATCCCGGTACGCAGCAATTTGTATAAAAATGGTTTCCTCCATAAGATATTATAGAAGAATTTACTAACTATTCAACTATGTTCAACTTAACCTGGAACCCCGTTAATAGGTCCGTTTGGATTACTATTCTTATTACCACCTGCAGTATTGTAATGGTCCGCAGCTGCAGATGCTGACGCTGCAGCTGATCCACCGTTAAGTATCAATGCTGCTGTTCTAACTGCTGCGGCGTCTGTAACTAGTGTTAACGGCAAGTTCTTAAAGTAATGGGTGTGTGGTTGGTTTATAGTTAATGTACCCCCTTCAATTTTTACAACATCCCCGCTCACAATATTACCACCAGCCGTTTTAGAGATCGTTGCGTCGATTATAGTATAGCCAGTATCTGTTATTTTAGTAGATTCAGTCACTTGAAATTCTACTGGCGCAGTAACATGCTGTAAAAACACTTCACCGTTTGTGTATGTACCACCGCCAATAACTACATTCTTACTAATACCCAAGTTATCATCTATTACCACTTGATTACGGGATCTACTTCTAATAGACATTATATCAGCTATAATTGATAGGTTAGTACCGCCATCGATGTTCATGTCATCAGAAGAAGCAACGTTGACTTGCTTACCTGCTAATGCCATTATAGTACCACCGAGATTAACTGGTCCTGTTGTTTTTATATCTATACCACCCGAACCTACCAACATACTCCATCTATTACCTACCGTCTCAGTAAGATTTCCACCAGGCATATCATCGATATGGGTATACTCAATAGCGTTTATAGTGGTTGTAACTATACCAGTACCACCAGAAATGACGTTTCTATAATTGGTTATTGTTTTATTTGTACCATTGTATCTGGTACTTGCAAAAGTATTAAATACTAATCCTACATTACTAAATTTATGCTTAGTAATTGTCTCTATATAGTTACCACCAAACCCGAGTTGAGCTTCTGCAGCTGCTAGAGAATCAGCTTGTGCAGCTACTGTGCTTACTAAATTGCTCTTGTCCTCAGTTTCTGGTTTAGCTAGTATAGTAGCAATAGCGGTATATGCAGTAACCCAATTATCTAAAGCGCTTTTATTTAAAGAGCCTACCTTTAAAAAGTAATCTCCTTTTATTACATTATCATTATCTCTACCAATAAAAAGATTACTATGGCCTCTTACGGTTTCGTATTTATCTTTCTGGGTTAATAACTGAAAGTTCTTAGGGTTAAATAGGGCATTATAATCATTACCTAACTCTAGATAACCACCGGCAAAGCTAGTTACCTTAAAACGCTCTCTATCACTGGTGTTAATTATTTCTATAGCAGCACCGCGTTGGTTAATAACCATTTTGTTGCGGTACGTTATAGTGTTAACATCTTCTGCAGGACGTCCAATCTTACTAACACTTTCAAATGTTTGAGGGTAGTCTTGATATGAACCGTCTTCAGATTGAAATATACTATTAAAATCATCTTCTCCTAAACTGTACCCCATATAAACCGGGTAGTAAGGTATTCCGTCTCTAAAGAATACCCAAACGTGAGCGCCTACATTAGGTACTGAAAATACCCCTTTAGCAGCATTAGAGTAGGTAGACGGGCGGTAATTAGCTCCATTAGGATTAACTGTGTTAGTATTATTAACTGTAGTGTCAGTAAACGCGTCTGTTAGTTTAGTCCCGTATTTTTCATATACTGCGCCGGGCTTTTCCCCCATTTTTTCTTCATTAAGCCTTAGAGCAGATACAGTACTTGCAAATGTAGACCCCGAAAGACTGAGTTGATAGGTTGCATCAGAAACTGAACCAGTACTATAAAAGGCATTATACAACCCAGAGGAACTAGCTCCTAACAAAGGAGCGCTGTATTCAGCCCATTGTAAGTTTTCTTTTAATTCGTCTATAATTAAGTTTAAATCAGACTCTAAATTAAGACCAGGAAACTTATATGAGCGGTCTTTTTTAGCTGCATACCATTTATCGTATATAGCGCCATTAATATGCGGAACCCATACCTTTACTCGACCACGATACTCCGGATCGTTATTTTGCACTACAATGCCTAGGTATGTTGAATCGTATTTGTTCATTAGTTAGCTATTAGCGTGTAAGTGGTGAGCTGTTTAATAGTATTAACATTATTATTGTTAAAGTCTACAGTAATAATCGTATCTTCATTATTAGCACTTAACTGCCAATAGTAAGGAGTGAGTAAGTTACCAATTACGTTTGTATTATAAGGTAAGAAGCTAGAAAGGCTGCTATAAGAGCTATTAACAGTAGCTGTAAGAGAATTATTAGATGTAATTCTACGAGTTAAATCAGTGTCAGCCATTATAAGATTTCCATTATTTGGATTTGTATCTGTACCAGTCGGCCCGATATTAACTATATTAGCCACAAACAAACTGTTAGCTACACTATAAAAGCTATCAATTGCACTGGATATATCCGCGCGTATCAAACGAGATATTACTGGGCTGTATGGTTTTGTCTGTGTATTATTTAAGTTGTTAAAACGGGATATATAGTAAAGAGTACCTACGCTTTCTGAAAAAGATTGATAATAATTAGAAGCACTAAGACTCACTCCGCTCAGTATTAATGGATTAGAATAATATGTAGCTTCATCCCACCAATATTTTTTCCAAAAATAATTTAAGGATATTTGCGGAATTGCTAGGAAAAACTCAATAGCAGCGCCAATAGGATTAGAATTAAATTGTACAGTATAGTACTGCTGTGCTACTATTTGTTCTAATTCATATCCGTCAATAGTATACCCTACCCAGTACTTAGTAGTATTATAAAGATCGAATGTTCTTACTTCGGTAGCCATTGTATTACTTAATCGACAGTATCTTGAATACGTATATCTTTATCAGAGTGCGGCTTAACAGCAGTAATATTATTACTATAGCTAGTTTTAGTAAACTCATGAGTTACCTTAATTGCAAACCATTGCCCCAAGAGTTTCTCATCAAAATCTGCATCTATAGCGCCTGTTACTCTATCTAAGCCTATAAATACATTGCTGCGTCTAAAAGTACTACCTGGTACTGCAAAATTTAAACAACCATTTAAAAATAATGCCGATTTTAAGACTGTATTTCTAGCGTCGGGGTAGCGATCAAGCTTTTCAGTACCATAAGAAAAGGTGGTCTCTATCGAGGGGCTTTCTGTTTTCGTCTTATTGAGGGTAAGGAGTGCTTTAGGCTTAGTATTAACTTTAAATCTATCTACATAGTTTTTCTGAAAAAATGCTTTTACGTTTTCTATATCATTCTCTTGAAAGTCTAAACTAAATTGCTTGCGTTTTGTAGAATTGCTTGCGCATGGTTTACTAATAAACACAAAAGTGTTATCTACAGAAGCCATATCAACAAATTGAAAATTAGCTACGTTACTTGTATTCCCCATATATATATTACGCGCGCCAGTTGGATCTTGCGGGGTATGTCTTAACGATGGTATTATTACTGAACTAGCATTTTCAGATGTAATTAAAAATTGCTCGTACTGTAATAGACCTGCAGTTTGTTGGTTATTAACTGCATAACTCATGAGCTTAGATAAAGATAGTAACGACCATGTCTTTGTGTATCTATCTCTAAAAAGTATAGCAGCATCGCCTTCTATATTTCCACTAATATTACTACTCACATGTCGGTGAAGCAAGTAATTTAAATCTGTTGCCGCAAAATTGTTTGAAGCCGGACTATAAAATATATTACTTGCGCCGGGGTCCCAGTCTTTTGCAAACACTTGAGGACCAACTTTAGACTCAAGAGTTTCTTTTATAAGGTCTTTTATCGCTAGCCCAGTCGGAACTCTACGGGTCTTATCGTCTATATAAGCGCTTTTCCCTCTTAGCTCAGGCTTTGACTGGTATAATACACTATTTGTATTCCAGTTAACTGCAGTTTCTTCAAAAATCTGACAGTCTGTTTCCCAGAAATATAATTTAAAATATTTCTTTTGAGTGGTAGGCCCGACAGCTATATCCTCAACATCATATATAGAGAACATATAGCTTAATTCCCAGAGATCTGCAGGAAACGGATTTTCATTTGCTAGCACCGAGTTTTCGTTTTCTACAACAGGCTTTATGTTAACCATTAGCAAATCTCTACCATCATTACGAAATTTATAGTTTGCGTTTTTATCAAAAAACTCGTTAGGGCGTCTCTCAATAACATTTTCATTATTCTCCAGTATAATATACCCACGTTTAAACCAGCACAAAGCAGACTCTTCAATTACTAAAGAAGCCATTCCAGCAGGATTAATAGGAAACGCTAGGCCTTGAGTGTTGTATAGCGTAATTACAATTTCATAGTCCTGGTTGTTAAGCCGGAGTCTATTTTTAATTGATGCCATATTATTACTGCTTTATTAACTGCAGCACGTTACGCACATACTGAGTCTTAAGTATTTTTAATTGAGTATTTGGAGCAGGAAAATCAATCGGGTTTGTAATATTATTTACAGCGCAAATTAACCACCATAAAGATATAGTATTATATACTTTATAGCTTATTAGAGTATATGGTATTGAATCGTTATTAACAGTAAAAGTAGTATAGTACTCATCTGAAATCTCTTCCGGAAAGTTTACCTTTGCAAGTAAATTATAAAAGTACTGTTCGTTTTCGTTTTGATATATATTAAATAAGTTTTCATATCTAAACGTATCTAACTCTACTAACTCAGTTAAATTGTTTTGTTTATAAGGGCCTGAGGATAAAGATGGTATATTGGTAGTCATTATTATTATGCTCCACTATATGAAACTGTCACAAACCCGGTAGGATCTGCGGCAAATTGAAATATATTACGCGCGTTCTTTAGCGCGCTCTCTAGAGTAAAAGTTATCTTATAAGCTTCGGGTATCATTTTTATATTAGCCCCTGCTTTCTCACTAGAATTAACAGGGTTACCAGTGGTAATATCTACTAGCTTGGTTGCTCCAACATTAACAATACTTAAGCCAGACACCCAGCATATAGGTAATTGTTTATATCCCGGAATTAAAGCCCTATAAAGACATGGAGGGTCTAATAAATTAATACCCTTTCTATTTGCTAAATTTTGATAGGTAAATAGAAAGCAGAACTCCCAATTTCTACGTATGTCTGCCAACTCTTGAGTATTGTAAAGATAAAAACTACATTCTATTGAATCGGACCCAGTCCCGGTAAACGACTGAGGCTCTTCACTAGCAACCAGACCACCCCCGACAGCTAGGCCTATAGTCTTAGCAGCATCTGCAACATTATACGCTCCCATAAGCATGGAAAATATGTCCGGCCCAGTTTTATTAGGGACTGTTGGGGTAGTTGTTGCCGCCGGTTTAGCACCCGCTGTTCCATCTACTAATTTTGTTATACCCTGCACCCCTTGTATTAATGCATCTCGTATTTGAGTACTTTTCCCCCATTGATTATTAGGGGACATCATATTTGCTGCTCCCAGGTACGGCATTACATAGCTCCACCCAGTAGGCTCGATTGCATATAGCCCTCTATATACATCTAATCCTTGACCGCTAACACTTGACGTAAGTTCCTGTCGCCTGGCAGCCGCTAAAGCGGCTTCTTGAGCAGTAGCAGGGGTAGTTGATACCCCACTCTGTTTACTTTCTTTTTCAAGCGCCTTGGAGACAGAACTTAGTATTTGTTTTAAACCTGGCAATTGACCAGTAAGAGATAATCTAGCCGTATTAAGTCCAGCGCCAGTAATATTTACAATATTTTCACCCGCTTGTCTTGCAATAACATTTACATTATCTTCTGCGCCTCTAAGGGCGTATAACATGCCGGCTACTTCGCTTGATAATACTAATTTATATTCTGTAAGCATTAACTTCGGTACATAATTACGGGCAGCTCTTGTAGATAGCGTCCAAGGGTAGTCTTGATGTATATTAACACCATCCCCTTTTGTACCAGGCCCTGGTATTAAAATAGGCGCCCCTAGAGCTTGCGCTCCTTTGCCTGTTGCAAAATCGGAATTGGACTCAGCTTTATAAAGATTTGATTCGTATGCCATATTAGAGTAGTGCGCGAGAGTACATTAATTGATTTCTATATTTAGTACGTTCAGTATAAGGTATATCTCTTTCACTGCCATTATTAAATACATTAGTCACACTTGAGCCGCCAGTTGATGAATTTATAGAGGCGGCGCTATTATTACTACTCTCCCCGCCTCTTATTGTTTGTACTGCTGCAATTAATTCATCTAGCTTTTTAGATATATCAAACCCTGGCATACCAGTTAAGCTGGCTATTGGAGATTCTAAAGGAACTCTTGGATTAGTATTAGGCTGTAGCGGTATAGTAATATCAGCTGCTTGCTGGGTTATTGGGTATCCATCTTTTGATTCTTTAAACACTCCCCCAAAACGATCCTTTTTAGTCTCCATTAGTTCAACATCTCTAGCTAATATTTCATCAAAACGATCTTTTTTAGGGGCCATTAGTCCAACATCTCCAGCTAATATTTCATCAAAACGATCTTTTTTAGGGGCCATTAGTCCAACATCTCCAGGTAATATTTCATCAAAACGATCTTTTTTAGGGGCTGTTTGTTGATTATTTCTGACTTTCTCTCCATTAGCTAGAACTTGAGATTTTTCTATAGGCTCTACAACTCCTTTTGGTATCGAAGCGATGTTACTGTTTACCTCATTAATTGCTAGAGGCAACTTACCTGTCGGTATTAAATCAGAATCGCTAGTATTATTTTGTGTCGCAGTAAGATATGGAGTAGTATCTATCGGCTCTGGTTGCGCAGGTAAAGCCGGTCCAGTTAATGTACCTACAGCTCCAGTGCTTACTTCTGGTTTAGCTTTGTCTCCTATATCAATATCAAGATAACCAGCTATTTTATCTACAACCATGTTCGGAACAAATGGTAGTTTTTTAATATTCTTTAATATTGTTTTAAATTTGTCTTTTACCCCGTCAGTAATAGCTTTATATATAGTACTTGCATCAAACTTTTCAGTGGTACCTGCTCCTTCTGCTTTAGGCTCTTCCACTTTATCATCCATTAACCACGCTACCACACTACCCACTCCTGGTATTAAAGTAAGACCGGCTTTTAATAATGATTTAAACCCGTCTTTAATTTTACCGCTTTTAAAATTATCGAATGCTTCCCCTAACTGTATAAGTGTCCCGACCCCTGGCAAATAGCGTAAGCTTTTTTTAACTTTATCCCCTATAAAACTACCAATCATGCTGAATATACCTTTAGAAGAGCCTGGCTTAACTTCTTCTTTGTTTTCATCTTTCTTTTCTTCTCCGCCACTCATTAAATCTATTAAAAAGCTAAGACCAGCTGCAACATAACTTACTACAGTGCCGACTCCAGGTACAAAGCCTGCAATACCACTTATTAAATTTAAAATACCTTGCGACCAGCCTTTAATGCCTCCTTGCTTAAAGCTTTGAAACGCTAAGCCTATACTGAGTATATTACCTATTATAGGAAAAAATTTAAGCTTGCTAGCTATTTTAGCTAAAAAAGGAGCCACAGTTTTAACTAAAACTGTAAGCCCGGTATCCTTAGTGGTATCACCTTTTTTGGTTGACTCAGTAGTACCTGATAAATCTCGAGCTGCATTTAAGAATCCTAAGCCTATAGATAGTGGTAAACCTAATGGTCCCAAAAATGTGGCCATACCTGCACCTAAATCTATCAAGCCACCAACCACGTCTCCAGCAATAACTCTACTAATAGCAGAACCTAAATTAATTATAAAACCGATAACTGGTAGTTTTCCAGCTATCGGTCCTAAAAACTTTGCTAATGCTGGAAATAATTTGCTTGCAAGATTAACTACTTTAGGTAAAAATATATCTACTCCGAGCTTACCTACTTCTTTCATTAGCCCTTTCCAGGGTCCTTCATTAAACCAACTCCCAACAGCTAATGCTAAAGAACCTGCGAGACCAGCTACAAGCGGAATTAATTTGCTACCAAACACTTTACTAAAAAGAAAACCGAGCGGTCCTCGCATTTTACTAAGAATATCACTTGGACCTGAACCGCCTGATGATTCCCCGATAGCTGGAGTAGCTACAGCTGCTGCAGATTTTGCAGATATACCAAGCCCCTTCAACATTTCAACTATTTTTTCTAATACAGGCTCTTTAATCTCTGTTATTATTACCTCCTTAGGTTTTTCTTGAGTTAAGGCTTGCTTAGCTTCGTCTCCACTCGAATCGTCTCGGGCTTGCTGTTCTTCCTGTACAGTAATAAGCTTGTTAAAACTCTCAATTAAGTTTTTTAAATGCTTGTTATTTGTTTTAAACGCCGTTAAAAGCTCCGGAGGAAATGGAGATGACTTTGCTTCGGTAGACTTGCCTGTCACAACTTGTAGAAGTGCTTTCGCAGAATCTACAATTGGAGGAGCTGGATTTGCTGTACCTTCAGGCATATTAAATACTTAGGTACCCAACAATGTAACCTAACGTATTAGTTTAATGCAAACAATGAGGAATCTACCGTAAAATCTATATCTTGTGTAATACCAGCCTCGTCTACCCCTGGTATACGGGTTACTTTGCGTTGAATTTCAGATACTACTTCGAGATATTTTAAAATTTGCTTTACAGATTTAGTTGGTAGTTTTTCTAACACTGCATATTTTTTTGGAAACGGTAGATCTTGATAGTTTAAATCCTGCGTTTGGCCGTTTACGTTGACCTCAATACGCTTAATAAATTTAGAGGTTTCCCCGATAAATGCTTCCCCTATAGTTTCATTAATCGTAACAGTTGCTTGATCGTTTAAAGTTTTTTCTCTTACTTGCTTTTCAAGTAAATACTGATCTGTAAACAAGGGCATACCGACGGTAATAGTGATTTGACCCTCTGTAAACGTCTCAGCAGCAGGCACTTCAATCTCCTTAAGTCTGACGATACTCTCGCTCAAGTTTAGTATATATTTTTTATCATTCTGTGTAACTGCATAATCCGGGCCGTATATGTTGACTCTATATTGTAGTAATATAGACATACTATCTAACGCTGTTAAATTAGTGATAATTTCTTTCTCAATACAATTCTCAATAATAATTGCATATGCTGCCATAATAAATCTCGTCTGAAATACCGGATTATCTATTGCTGCTTTAAGTAGGGCTTTTTGTTGTCCGGTAGTAATACCTTTAAAAAGTACATCTCTCTTTAAGCTTGGTACATAAAAAGATAGCGTATTCTCTTTACTAATAGTATCTAATACGGAAAGAATGTTATTAAAATCGCTCATTTAAATGACTTATATACTATGCTGTTGTTTTCAACTGCTTTAAATTTGCGCGGGTACCCCATTAAACATAGAAGTATTAGATGTTCGTCCGCTTTGTTCAGAGTCTTTTTGTTGGTTTACTCGTTGAAGATGTATTGCCCAGTAAAGGTACATTTCAGCAGGAGTCATTTTTTCTATATACTCTCCAGAAAAACCTAAATTAGAAATAAGATTAAAGCTTAACTGGTATATATTATTAAGATCATCAGTAAACACTAATTTGCTAAACTCTCTTAAAATGTTAACATCTACAGATAGAGGGGTTTCTACTGCAAGCTCGTTTGTAAACGGCGATTTTATATATAACAGTTTATGTTCTATATTATCTGTCTCGACGGATATTAAATGCTTTAAAACACTCGTAGTTATTTGTACTGGTAAGCTCTCTACTATACTACAACGATTTTCAAAGCTTAAGTCATTAAAATTAAGCGCGCTAGTCTCTGTTTTAATTGCATCTATACACGAAGCTAATTGGCAGGTATATAGCTGCTCAGGGGTCTTGTTTAAAAAATGTAACTCATCTTTAGCTTTCGCTATAGAGTGAGAGACTATTATCCCTTTAAAGGACGTTTGCGAGAAGTACTTTACGTTGGTGAGTTTATCAAAGATTTCATCCAGTTTAACAGTATACTCAAACGATTGCTTAGTCTGTATACAATTAGCAGTTAATTTTAAATCTGGGTTTACACTTACAGCCCGAGCATTAACTAATAATACAACTTTGTCAATAACATTAAGTCCTTCATGAAGTATCCCGGGTACTATTTGTTCAACCAGGCTATTACTATGAACTATAAACGAAGAACTGTCTTTGTTATAAAGGGATTTAATTGTGTCTTTATAGGCCGAGCAAGGAATTTCTTTTGCCCAAACACTCTTGTTTAAGCCTGGCAAGTATACACTATAAACAAATCCCATTTTAATAACTTACATATTTTAAATCTTAATTCAACTTACCCGCGTGGAAAAATCGGGAGACCGCTAAGCTTCATGTAGTTTGGTAAATACGTTTTGGGTGCAATAGCCTGCTTTATTTTTGTACCAGCTATACTATCAGCTATGATACCTTTAGCTGGCAGAGCGCTCGTACGTCCACTAGCTTTACTTGCCGTTTCTATAGAATAATTAGAATACAACCAGCTAACGCTTGTTATAGTTGTATCAGCCTTACCGAACGTTATTTGCTGTTCCCCAACGCTGGTAGGCACACATCCAAAAAAGGTAAACTTTTTACGTATTACGCTTTTACTATCAGTTTTATGGTCAAACATTAATACCATAATATCAGTTTTTACATTATAAGGAGAGTTGGCCGCCCGCGCATACAGCCCGTAATGAGACGCAGCAACGATCCATGGTCTGATAACCGCATCGATAAAAGAAGCATTGGTTTCTAAAAATGAAATATTTAATGCAGTTTTTTGCTCGCGGCTAGTTGACACCACCCCAGATAAAAGACCACCTGAGTTGTCTGAAAAAAGATCCTGCATACCCACTCTTCTTTGACCAAAACTCTCTCCAGGCAAATTAGCTCCATTTGCAAACAAACACTTATAACTATACGTGCCCTCGATACTGCCTATTAAGTTTTTTTTCTCAACATCAAGCCCCCAAGGCTTTGGTTCATAGAATCCAGTCGCCTCCTCGTCAAAAGTTTTTATACCAAGAGGCATACCTGTCGACCCAAAACATATTAAAAAGTTTGAATTTAACGGAATTGAAGTCGCAGGATCTCTTAAGAATTGCTCAAATATAACTAAATCAGACTCTGGTTCATTTTCAGCTTTAGCTTTAGGGCCATAGAGTTGCATACTAATTAGTTATTAACGACCACCAAAAATATTTCCGATAGATTTTATAGCAGACGAGGCTCTATTAATTACACCACCTACAGTTGCCGCCGCGGTTCCTATAGTGCCTAATGTTGCGCCAAGGCCAGCAAGACCACCTCTAGCGCCTGCGACCCCCATTTTACTATCAACCCAGTACTGGTATGCAATACTTGCTTGTATTTCCACTATAGCGCCACTACCGGTAGCGTTGTAACTTATTGCGCCGAGGTCAGTAATAAATACCCCTAGTAGCTGATAAGAGCGTATTTCGTTTAGCTGGTCATCAAAAAGAGATAAAGTAATAGAGTTGCCTGTTAAATCGCGAGGAAAAATATTACCAGAAGAAGTATCAACTCCGAACGTTCTCGTCATTGCGTTTTCTAGTTTTTGTCTAATATCTAAATTTTGATCCGCATAAAATGTTATCGACCAGGCTCCTGAACCGGCATAACTAACAGCGCCAGGCACATTAAACGTTAATCCCATAAAGGGTGCGGTTTGCACTGAAATAGTTTTACCAGGCAATGTTGCTGTCTTAATAAATACTAAATCTTCATCAAAAAATAAAGGGGATCCGCCTATATTGAAATCGGTTACTCTTAATTGGAAATCTCGAGAAAAACCACTTTTTGTAGCGCGCGCGTAAAAATCCTGGATAGTTTGATTCATGGTCTTATATACTTATGCTATATTAATTGCCTTGCGGGCTATTTTCTGATATGACATACTGAAAGGCAATATTAATGGGCACTGTTGCAAACTCTCCGCCGTTACCAACACTGTAGGATGTTGAACCTACACTTTGCAGAAAACAACCTTTTAATGTATACTTTCTAATTTCTTTTGGGGTACCATTAGTATTAGGGTCAACTGGCGGTACTGGTTGCTGATTTGGAAGCGGGTTTGAGTTTATAATTGAATTTTCTATTAAAACTAGTTCTATATCTACGAGACCTTGCACAATAGAAATATTCTTATGCTCATCAAACGTTGATCTACTCCAGGTTTCTAGTATATCTCTTAATCTGTAAGCAGAATCACAGTAGAATGTTACTGGCCAACTAGCGTTTTCTGGATAGTTAGCTGTCATAGGCACTATATAATCAAAAGTCTTAAAGCTTACTATAGAACTAGATATTTGTCGAGATGGTATACTACCACCTTGGGCGTATATTAATAAATCACTATCTTCCACCCCGAATATACCCCCTATACTTTTAATACGAAATATATTGTTACGCGCAAGCCCTCGGGTCAAAACGGTATTATAAAAATTGGCAATGCCGTATCCAGTCTGTTGCGCCATATATAATATTTAATACTGGAACATAAAAAAAGCCCCACTTTTATGGGGCTTTTGAAAGTAAACTGAATCTATCTTTAAACGTGTCTCCAGTAATGATAAGCTAAGGAAGCAGTATAGGTAGTAGCCGCTCCAGCACCTTCTGTATTATACCCATCAATTGGTCCTAATCCCTTTATATAAACCCCGTAAAGTCTATATGTATTAACTACATTTTGTTTATCGTCTAATTGCTCTAATTGAATTAACTTATCAATTCCACGAACGGATAAGTCTCCAACGCTAGTACTATCATCGAATACATTATTAATTTGCCAATCCTCGAGCTTTTTACGGATAATGCCTTTTAAATCGTTACGAAATGTAACACTCCAGCCATCAGAACCAGGGTAGGTAACAGTTCCAGGCATATTAAATGGAAGCCCCATAAAGGTTGCTTGTTGGTTGGTGATTTGTCTATCTGGAAGTATTTTTGTAGTAATATATACAAAATCATCTTCGTTAAATGAGTCCTCCCCGATAGAGGTAACTCGTAGCATGAAGTCTCGTGAAAAACCTCTTGATTGAGCTACTCTATAGAAATCTTGAATTGTTTGTGACATGGTGTTTAATTACTTAGGGTTAACCTTGTAAGAGCTCGTTGAAGTTTTGCGACGTCTTAGTTGCGTAGAAGTTTACCAAGATAAACTCAGCGGCGCGAACTGGCTTGATATAGATATCGACAACCATTGTGTTGTCATCTATTACATCAGACGTATTGTTCGTGTCATTACACACTAACAAATAATCGTAAAGCCCTTGAGTACTCTTAGCGAGCTCAAACAACGGACTTAAGGTGTTTACAGCGCGGGTGCGTGTAAATGTTGTATTTGGCTCGAATACGAAGTACCTCATTGTACGTAGTGTCGCTTTCTCAAGGAAGAGGAATAGACGACGCACATTAATACGATCGAATGCGCTTGGTGCTTTTAATAAGGTCTTTTGGCCCATTACTACATAACCGTCATTCGGGAAGAATACTAATGGGTTAATTGATACCTTATAGAGCAAGTCGCGTTGTTTTTGTTGCGGGTTAACTGCAATATCAGTAAGACCGTTAATTATACCACGATTTAAACCAGCTGGCGCAATCCATGGGAAAGATACTGCATCATTTGCAGTCATCACTGCTGCAGCGTATCCAGATGTTGGTAACCACACTCCCTTTGAAGAGAACTGGTCATTTGCTTTTACCCAGTTACCATAAGTTGTGGCATAACTTGAATTGTATGCGCCGTAAAGGTTACGCAATGGCCAGTAAATATTTTGTGAGAAGTTTTTACTCTTGTTATCAAGAGTCTTGTAATTTTCCCCAGTTATGAATACATGACGGATTGGGTCAGATACGAAAAGGTGATCTTTACGGCGACTTCTTGCAAATTCTTCAAACTTAGATGTGATAGAAGACCACTTTGTTATAAGATCGTTGCTTACTGGGTTACCAGATGAAGCACTGAGCGCATTAACTTGGGATATAAGCCCGTTTGTAATAACTGTATCATCGTAAGCAGATACTCCAAGTACTTGAGTTACTGCGTAGATCGTTGAAAGACCTGCATCAATTGTTATATCAATATCAATTGTATCAATATTTTCAGCAAGGTTTAATACGGCGTCAAGCTTTGTAGCAACGTCGCCAATCGGCTTTGCAGTAGTAGATGGAAGACTGTCAGCATATACACCAAGGGCATATAAGTTGTTTGCAGCATTGAATGAGGGAACTTTAACATTTAAGTAAGCTGAAGCTGAATTGTAAAATGTATCACTATCAGACCCTGTTGTAGTCTTTAAGACTCTCACGTTCTTAGTCGAATTACCGTTATTGTCTAACCAATTGGTTAGATTCATATTTGGGTTTATAAGAACATTAAGGTTATTCGAATTATCATTTGCTACTGTCTCTAAATAAAACGACATTGGCTTACCACCAAGCGGGTCTTGAATTTGACGCTGAGTGTAAAGAGAACCAGTATAACCTTCTTGAATTACATATTGTAATGTGGTTGTGGTTGGCGAGAATGGGGAAGGACGAACTCTAAATAATGAAAGAATTACCGTGTCACTATAACCAGAGGCAGCAATGTTAAATGTTGGTACATTTTCGATATCGCGCGACATACTGTCAAAGCTTTGTGTTTGAGTTGCGCTTAATGCAAAACCGATACGATTTTGTGGTACAACTGTATATGAAGTAGTACTAGCTAATGCACCATCCACAAAGTAGTTATTACCAATAGTCTTAATGTTAACAGTATCATCCATATCAGATGCAGGATTGTTACTGAATGAGTCAGCTAAGTTAAGATAATAACCTTCGAACTTTTCGTTAATTGTAGTTTTAGCTTCGTTGAGAACAACTAAACCAGCTTTTCCTAAGTTAGTTACAACGTTAGCGCCTGATACTGAGAAACTACTTAAACCGATATTACCGGTTGTTGTGGTCCAATTAAGACCGCCTTGAGCAATTGTTTCATATTGGGACTCTGTTAAAGACACAAGAGCTGGCTCTCCGAAATAAAACCCTTGCGCCGAGCTTAATGGGATTGTACCGGCTGCCATGGCTGCCGATGCAGGATATGTTGCTGTGTCAGTTGGTATTGCTATTACAGGATATGCTAAAGCGCTGTACTCACTAGTTGTACCTTCACCAGCATCACTGCCGTATGGTAGACGAGCTACCTTAATTGTAGGATTACCGCCGGCTGCAAAAAGCTGCCTTACTGAATAGTAAAAATATCTTTCAGCTGCATTTGTTGGGGTTCCGTATACAGTTTCAAACTCATTTAGAGAAGAAAGCTCGACGATTTCATATGTTGGTCCTTGAGGTGCGAATCCTGCTGCAAGCACGTTAGTGCCTACTGGAGTGACTGCTCTTGTTGAAAGATCAATCTCGCGAATTTCTACACCGGGGGAATTTATTGTGCGTAGTGATGCCATAGTAAAGGGATTATACTATTATTTACGAGTCCCCGACATAGAAACCGAGAATTTTATAAAAGTTCTGCTTTTAATTGCCCAAACGAAAACGTAAATGAAGATTCAATCTGATCGCTTTCCCGGTAATTGTACGATATTTCTCCGAGCCCCGTAATAAAAGCGTTAGTGTATGTAAACTGTATCTTCTTGTTGTTATATTCATCTAGCCCATAAACAGTAATATTTGTTTGATAGCTATTAGTTAGTTTGCCGTTAGGGTCTAGTATATCATCGGCATTATAATAACCCGCATATGAATTATTGATAAGATCTAGCCATTTCCATAAAACCCACCAGTTGTTATATCCGTTATCAACAGTAAAATTTACACTAACTGGCGGATATTCAGGTCTACTATAGCTAGTATACTGCGCGACCTGCCCGGCAAATGGTAGTGCGATAGATGGTACTGTTACACTAGGCACTATACTACCATATATAGAGTACTGTAAACTATCTTGATTTAAAAAACTTGTATCTCTATCTCCAGAAGAAATTTTATTAATTTTTTTAAGTACATCAGGAAGATTTAAGACAAGTAAGAACTTGTCTTTTCTATTTTTATTAAGTATAGATTGTTGTACTGTACTCATTCATTATTTCTTACTATTAGTTTCTAAAGGTAATGGCTTGTTAGTACTATAAAATTCTTTTAAGACTTTACTAGCTAGAGAAGAGAATGGCACATAGCTTGAGTTCACAGCGGGAGGAGCAACAACTGGAGGAACAACAACAGGAGGAGCAACAACAGGGGGTTTAGTGACCACTTTTTTAGTAGCTACTTTTTTCTTGTCTATAGTGCTCTTTTCAGCTGGCATAAGACTTCTTATTGTGTAAAGACCATTTTTATCAAATTTAATTTCAGCAAACTTATCGCCTCGACTAAGAGTTATACCGCTTATTTGTTTTGTTTTAAGTTTTGCTAACATGTCAGAAGGTACGCCATACGTGCTAGTTAAGATAGCTGCACTTGTAGGTACTATAGTTCTTGCTAGGGTAGATAAATCAGCTTGCGTTTCATGAGTTTCATATGGCGCTTCTTCTGGGCTTCCAGTCCCTTTCCCGCTCTGAGCCCCACTAGCAAATTTGCCCGCCGCTTTACCGAGATATTCTAATCCTTTACCTACCACATTTTTTACCCCGGCCATAAAACCGCCACCTTTACTCCCTGGTGTCTGCGCCGGGTTAACCGGAGCCGTCTTTTTCTTTACTTTAGGGGGTAAAGTTTTAGGTGCGTCGACGTACGCGCCGACATCTTCTAGGGTTAATAGTACCTTTTTATTAAATTCTGAGTCTTTGCCTTCTACGTAATACGTTAAAATCTTTTCTATAGCAAGTATAGTAGCGGCGGCTTCAGCGTTTTCTTCAATTAGACTTTTTGTGACTAAAGTACTTCCGCTTTCTTTCGATTCAGCAATATAATTAAATACTGCTTTCAAATCATGAGTTTCATTATACCCCTTAAGGGACTCTAAGAGCTGATGTGGGGAATGCGCTTCTACCATTACAGCAGGGTCATTAAATTGTACTTCTTGATATTTTTCAGCTAGCAAAGATAGGCTCTTCATAATTGTTATATTACTTACGTAAATAAAAGGTGTTTGACTGGGGATTATACCCTAACTCTATACCGCTGGTGCTGAGTTGACGAGGCAGACCGTTACGAATTTTATTCATATCTAATTCGTACATACCAGCTAGCTCGTTAGCGGTAGTGGTTGGTACTACTATAGTTCCGCTGTTTTGTTTCTTTAATTGATGTACTAATGGATGGCCGTGTATTTTATGCCAATCAGCAACTATGCCGATCGATTTTGCGTTGGGATTAGTAAGCTTATTTGCGCCAGCCGTTAAAGACCGGTGGCGCGGGCCTCTCTTGGTACCAATACCCATAAACTTTTTAAAAGTATTTTCTTGTATACTATCTAAGGATAAACGCTTATCTTTCTTAGCGAGTATACCATCGTAAAACCGTTCAAGATCTCCTGAGCGTCTAAGCGCTTTAAAAGCAAGATTCTCCGGCGAGTACTCTCCACCCCTCTCGAGACCTACTTTGCGTAATTTAGTAATTTTTTCTTTGGATTTATCCGCGCATTCAATATCGCATTCAGCAGTTAAGGTAAAATTAATAATATCGAGCATCGCTTGTTTTTTTCTTTCTACTGCTACTTTATCGATACTTTCTTTATCTTTTACTGGGGATGGAACTGCAATCCAATCATCATTCTTTATAGAATATACCCCTGTAGCATTATGAGTTTCGGAAACATCTTGTACGTATACCTCTACTTCATACCCCTTTATAGTTATATCGCGAGTCAAATTCCATACAGTTTTTTTAGCAGTAAAATAGTCTTTTAATAATTCTGCATCAACACTATATTCATTATAATCGGTAACAATATGTAAATCAAAATCGCTGTATTTAGTATAACTATAATTAGCTAAAGACCCAGTTAATATTATATCCTCTACATCAACTTCAATTTCGAGAGAATCTAAAAATGTCTTTGCAATTATTAATAACCGGTCTTTAATTTCAGGCTTAAGTTTGTTGTCTTCCCATATAGCCGGGTTAAGGTTATCGTGAAACTCAACGGGCAAAGTGTTTGGAGATGAATCCATAGAATATAATATTTACTCAATAGCTTGAATTTAACTATCAAAAAACAGTTTAGTGTATTTTTACTGTTAATTCATAAGTATCTTTACATATATGAAAGACGCGGGATTAAAGACTTTAGCTAAAAAATATAGCTTAATAACAGAGACTCAAGTTAATGAGTTTGATTTTGGTTCAGGCGGGGAAATGTCATCAGCTGATGCAAGTGTAAGTAGCTCAGATACAAGACCTATTGCTGCTCTAGACTGGAGATTATCTGGACTGTACGAGCCTGAATCTCCAGAACAAACAAAACAAACGGAAGCTGCTTTAAAAGAGCTTACTAACACTTTGAGCAAACTTACTAAAGATATACAAATGTGGCAAACAAAGCACACAAAGCTTGGTGCTAATGACACTGTATCAAAAGAACAGCTTGCACAGTATATAGCTAAGTCTATATTAGGTATCACTAAACTCGATTAAAATATGAATATTACTAAACTTACAGAAGTGTACGAACAATTGCATACTCGCGGTCAATTACCGGAGGATTATATGGCATCTGCTGCTAGCTTGTATCGTAATATTGGAAAAGCTTTAAATAGTCTGGAAGTAATACTTGATGCCCCTTTAAGAGATAAAGAAGTTTTTACCCAGATGAAAGCTGATCTTAATCATTATCTTGAATTAGCAATCGCTGCAGAGCAAGAGCTAAAACAACAGTCAGAAGGTTCTTCTCAATACCCGTAATGTTATCTTTTAAACAATACTCTGGTTTATTACAAGAAGGGGGCGCAGGCGGCCATATGAATCACCCGTTTGATTTACCTAATGTAAGAACTGGAGACGATTTAATAGAGTTATTTAACAATACAGCAAAATATTTAAAAACTGCTCCCGCTATACTTAAAATTGATGGTATTAATTTAAGTATCCGGTTAATAACAGCTGGTAATAAATTTGAGTTCGCTATTGATAGAGGCACTAATATGCCACTCGATCTAGCAGGAGTCACGATTGATAAATTACCGGAACGATTCTTAAGAAAAGATCCTGAAACAGATGTAATAGCTCCAAATGTAGATCTTATTGCAAAATGTAAAAAGACTTTAACTATATTTAATAGCGCTATACCTACAATTATGCCGTTATTAAAGCAGCTTGAAATGGTGGGCACGGAACGGTATATAAATTTAGAATATGTAGAGAAGCAAGGAAACGTTATAACTTATGATACTGAGTTTTTAGTTCTACATAATATAAAAGAATTCGTATACGGGCTTACTAAGAAAACAAAAAAGCGTAGTCGTATTAAAATAGATCCAGAGTATAATAAAAAAGCATTATTTGATCTCTCACAAGCTTTAAAGCCGTTTGCGGCTGAATACGACTTTAATGTGTATAACGAGATAGCTGCGACTTTAATATCCTCCCCGAATTTTGATAAAGTGCTTGGTGCTCCGTTCACTATAAAAACTACAAATAATCTTACTGAAACCAAACCACTAGGTCAATGGTTAAAAAATTTAAATAATCCTGTTGAAACTCAAGTTGCGTTTTTAGATGGAGCTACTCGTAAAGCAATAAGCAAAGAAGCTATATACGTTCCAGTCACTAAGGGGGTTCCTTTAATTGATTTTATAAAGCCAAATAGTTTTAATGCTGCAAAAGCAGGGGCGATATTTTACCAAGCCACTCGTATGCTAGGGAATGAGTTACTTTTAAATGTAAATACTATGTTTGGTCCAGCATCAAAGCAGGAAGGCATTGTTATTAATAACGCTAAGGTGTCGCCGGAAGTGTTTAAAATTACTGGAGAATTTATTATAGGTGGACTTCAAAGCCGTTTTAATACTAGTAAGATAAGAGCCTCAGGCAAGACTGCGGTGTTTACTTTTGGTAGGTTTAATCCCCCGACCCTAGCCCATGAAGGCCTTCTTGAGACACTCGTCGATACTGGTAATGCAGTTAAAGCTAATCTGATTGCTGTGTTTCCAACCCATACTCAAAATAAAAAAACTGATCCGTTGAGTATTAATGAAAAAATGGCTTATTTGCGATTGATAGCCCCTCAGGGGGTTGAAGTATTACCTCAAGGTAAGACCCTATTTGCAGTGTTAAAATATTTATCTGATAATGGATACACTAAAGTAATACAAGTCGCTGGCTCTGATAGAATACCAGAATACGAAAAACTTATTAACATGTATAATAATAAGCCTAGTAAGACTCAGCACGAGGTGCTTTTTAATATACCAGACTTTACCTTTAAGAGTTCCGGACAACGCGATGCCGATAAAGATGGACTTGCTGGTATCAGCGCATCAAAAGCAAGAGAGTATGTAAGGAATAATAACCTTCCGGGGTTTATTCAGATTATCGCTCCTGCAGATGATTCTAAGACAGACGAAAAAACAAAGCTATTCTTTCGTCTACGCGAGATTCTTACCTAAATCTTGGTCCGTTATACCAAGTTACCAAGCTCTTGCGTAGCCCTTTAGTTACGGGTAAGACCCGGTGCTTAAGGTAAGAAGGAAATATTAATAACGACCCACGCGGTAAAAACGGCTCTACATTAAATGGAGGACGCGCGCAACCTTCCATTTCGAAAAGCCCGCCTTCATAATCATCTGGACTACTTAATTGTACTACGGCAGACAACTTACGGTCTAATACTGCGTTATCGAACAAACAGTCCATATGCCAATCATAAAACTGAGGCGCCGGGCCATCTCCATTGTATTCCGTATACTGTAAAGAATTAAACCCAAAACTTATATCAAAACCAAACAGCGAGCTATTAACTGCATTTACATAGTCATTAAGAATTGTATTAATTTCTCTATGTGCATAAATATCAATCCAGCGAATAGTACTATTACGTATTTCTTGATTAAGGGCGGAGCTCGACTCCCCGGTAGTAGCATCAATTGAACCTACTACCCCGCCTTGCTCGCGATACAGCTTTGCTACACTAATAATATGGTCGCAGAATTGATCGTTAAAAGCGCTTGTAAAGATCTGATATTGATTGTGCATAATAATAATTTATTATATATTATAAAAAAATCAATACTCGGTACTAAAAAAGAATGTTTGAAAAAGCCTTCCATTTTCTTTTGAGTCGCCGAAATAATCTAAAGAGGCATGAAAATAATCCCCACGGTACATTACTAAACGGTTAAATTTATTACCAATTTGATCATGTAATTCCCATTTAGTATAATCTTGATACTCGTAACCCGCAATACTTTTATCCAGAAGTGCTTGATCTATAAGATTATCAGCGGTTCTGGGAGCTTTAATCCACCCAGTTTTTTTATGTCTAAATAGCCCGGTACCCCCGGTGACCGGTGCATCTGGAGTAAGATAAAGTACCCCCGCCCAAGAGGTATTACTATCGTTATGTATCCAAGTACGATCTTTAGCATACGTTAACTGATACGATCCAGTGTAGTTATGATCTGCATCTTTATTACCCCCAAACCAGGTAATTTTACCAGCATGAGGGCTTACAATATCTTGTATTGTATTAAAAATACTTTCATCGGCAAACGACTTTGTTCTACTACCAGGATAATTACCAGCTACACTAAAATCTTGAGCAAGAGCAAACGCTCTTACTTCTAACGGGTTTGTATAGAAGTTTTCTTGGATAATTAAACTAGTATGATACACAACAAATAATTATATATCTGTTAAAAATTATCAACTGTTCTTAGTTTATCTTATAAAGAACTTAATTGATTAACTACTGTATCTAGCTCTTTTATAGAAGCCATAACTAACGGTATCATCTGGGCAGGATAAAATTGATAATAACCCTCTTCCCCTGGTATCATTTCTACTTTTTCACCTATAGAGTATGGCCATACTGCAGAAAGACTTTGAACTAAAAATCCGATATCGGCTTTACCGGCTAAGTTTCTCATGCGAGGTACTGTTGCTGCTGTTAATGTTTCTTTCCAAGTAAAGTTATATACATCTACAGATCTTAATAAATTTAAACTATCATTAATAATAGTAAGACTTTCTTTTAAGCGGCTGTCAGAAAATGTATTCGTACAGGGAGGTCCTTGAAAGCCCGTCGGGCCGGTAAAGCCCGCGGGCCCTTGATTGCCAACAGGGCCTTGATTGCCAACTGGGCCTTGATTGCCAGTAAAGCCGGTCGGTCCTGCAGGTCCTTGAGCGCCAGTAAAGCCGGCTGGTCCAGTCGGCCCAGTTGGAGATGGTCCTGTAGGTCCCGGAGGTCCAGGAGGACTAAAAGAGCTTTGAGCGCCAACAGGACCTTGAGGACCCTGATTACCAGGCGCGCCAAGAGGTCCTGGAGGGCTGTTAGGGCCGGTATTGCCTTGAGGGCCTCGAGGGCCTGTAGGTGAAGGCCCGATAAATCCAGTTGCTCCTTGCGGTCCTGTACCGCCTTGTGGTCCTTGGTTGCCTGTAGGTCCAGTAGCGCCTTGAGGACCGAGTGGCCCTGCGTTGCCTTGGGGGCCTTGAGGGCCTGTATTACCTGCTATAGACGGACCAATAGGACCGGTTGGGCCTTGTGGTCCTGGCCCAGCTTGAACCCCGTCTGGTCCTGAATATCCTGAAATACCTAAATAACCTGAAAACCCTGATATACCAGAAAAACCTGATATGCCGGAAAAACCAGAAACACCAGAGTAACCTGATATACCCGAGTAGCCTGATAAACCACCATAACCTAAAAAGCCTGATATACCGGAATAGCCTGACACCCCGGAGTAACCAGAAACGCTAGAATACCCTGATATGCTTGAATACCCTGATATACCTGATATACCTGAATACCCTGAAATGCCTGAATAACTTGAATAGCCTGATACACCCGAGAAACCAGATGCGCCACTTATACCTGAAAAACCTGAGATGCCAGAAAAACCTGATATACCCGAGTAGCCTGATATACCCGAATAACCTGATATACCTGAGTAGCCTGATATACCTGAATACCCAGAAGTATTACCCGAGTATCCAGAAGTATTACCCGAGTAGCCTGATACTCCTGAAAAACCAGATTGACCAGAATAACCTGATATACCAGACTGGCCTATAGCTATTGTTATAGAAGTGTTGCTCATTATATTTTAACGATTAAGTATTTTTGCGCTCAATTGGGTTACTTGGTTGCTAAGCTGTTTAGTCGCTGCAGTAATTAGTGGTATTAAGCTTCTATAGTTAACCATTAATTGATCAGTAAAATTTAAACTCTCTATTTGTTGCGGATTAATACTGACAGGGTTTGGAATATTAGTAGAAATAGTATTCCAAGTAGTATTTAATTCTTGAGCAATAACCCCTACGTCCTCATATCCTTTTGATTCAATTTGACTCATATAAATTGCAGACATTTCTGGGTTCCAGGTAAAATTATACCCTGTTAAACTATTAACAATACTAAAACTTTCATGTAAGGAAGTTAATTCAATATCGGTTTTTAAATTTGCATCCGAGTAAACTTGGCCGAAAGGGCCTGTATGACCACGTGGGCCTTGAGGGCCTCGATTACCAACTGGACCTTGATTACCGGCGGGGCCTTGACCGCCCACTGGGCCTTGAGGGCCTCGAGGACCTGCACCACCAGCGCCGCCTTGAGGACCACGAGGGCCGCTAGGGCCTGGAGGTCCAGCATTACCGGTTGGTCCTGGGGGCCCCGCAGGTCCAGATCCGCCAGTATCTCCTTGATTGCCAGTAAAGCCGATTGCTCCTTGTGGTCCTGTACCGCCTTGTGGTCCTTGGTTGCCTGTAGGTCCAGTAGCGCCTTGAGGACCGAGTGGCCCTGCGTTGCCTTGGGGGCCTTGAGGCCCTTGATTACCTGCTATAGATGGACCAACTGGCCCAGTAAAGCCTTGAGGGCCTGTGCCACCTTGAGGGCCGGTAGGACCAGTATTGCCCTGAGCACCAAGAGGGCCAGGCGCGCTATTAGGACCTTGTGGGCCTTGTGGGCCAGTTGGACCTGCAGGTGAAGGCCCTTGATACCCGGAGTAACCTGATTTACCTGAGTAACCTGATACACTAGAATACCCTGATATACCTGAATAGCCTGATGCGCCTAATGCGCTTGAATATCCTGATATACCTGAGTAACCAGAAACATTACCCGAATAGCCTGATATACCTGAATAGCCTGATGCGCCTGATGTGCCTGAGTAACCAGATATACCTGAGTAGCCTGAAATACCGGAGTAACCAGAAATGCCGGAATAACCTGATATACCAGAATAGCCTGATATACCGGAGAACCCGCTTATACCTGAGTAACCAGAAATGCCGGAATAGCCTGATATACCCGAATAGCCTGATATACCGGAGAACCCGCTTATACCTGAGTAGGCGGAATAACCTGAAACACCGGAATAGCCGGAATATCCTGAAAAACCTGATACGCCTGAGTAACCAGAAGCCCCGGAGAAACCAGAGTAGCCTGATCCCCCTACAGTACCAGAATATCCGGAGTAGCCTGATGTATTAGTTGGAGCATTAAAGATACTAGGCATGTTTTAAATATTTATTCGTTTAATGTTGAGCTTAATATTTTAACTTTATTATTTAACTCTCTTAATGCATTTAACATTAACGGAACAAACTTAATATAATTAACCTGTAAATAGTTTTCGCTAGAACCGTCCACTGGTAGTGATGAGTTTACAACAGCGCTATTATATATAGGTATAATTTCTTGAGCTGTAACCCCTGACTTGACAGACCCGCGGATATTAGGGGGTAAAACTTCCATATCTTTAAATTTAAAAGTATAATAATTAATATCTCTTAATTTTTGTAGGCTGCCTGTAATGGCTGTAACATTATCTTTAAGTCTTTCATCACTCGCCGTGCAGCTGAGCGACGCCGGCCCTTGAGGGCCTTGAGGGCCTTGAGGGCCGGTATTACCAGTAGGGCCTTGATTACCAGCTGGACCTTGATTACCGGCGGGGCCGGCTGGGCCAGGACCCCCAGGCCCGCCTGCAGCGCCACCAGGTCCTGGCCCGCCTTGAGGCCCTGTAGCGCCTTGAGGACCGGCTGGGCCTTGAGGGCCAGCAGGACCGGGAGCGGGTTGTGCTGGTCCGGTATTACCTTTAGCGCCTTGAGGTCCTTGAGGTCCTTGATTACCTGCTATAGACGGACCTACAGGACCAGTAAAGCCTTGAGGGCCCGTACCACCCTGTGGGCCGGTAGGACCAGTATTGCCCTGAGCACCAAGAGGTCCCGGGGGACTATTAGGCCCGGTATTGCCTTGAGGACCTCGAGGGCCTGTAGGCGAGGGCCCGATAAATCCAGTTAGACCTTGTGGGCCTGTACCGCCTTGAGGGCCTTGATTACCTGTAGGTCCAGTAGCGCCTTGAGGACCGGCTGCGGCGGTGGCGCCAGAATAACCTGAAGTGTTTGAAATACCTGAGTAGCCTGAGATACCAGAGTAACCCGAAATACCCGAGTAACCCGAAATACCTACATAACCCGAAAAGCCTGATATACCGGAAGTACCTAAGGTACCAGAATAGCCTGAGATACCCGAGTAACCAGAAATACCCACATCCCCTGAAAAACCTGATATGCCGGAATAGCCTGATATACCCGAGTAGCCTGATGCGCCAGAGTAACCAGACTCGCCACTAAAACCGGAATAGCCTGAAATGCCAGAATAACCAGAGACACCTGAAAAACCAGAGATGCCAGAAAAGCCTGAGATGCCAGAAAAACCACTAATACCAGAATAGCCTGAGATACCGGAAAACCCGCTTATACCTGAGTAGCCGGAATAGCCTGAAGTGCTTGAGTAGCCCGACGTTCCTATATAACCTGATATACCGGAATAGCCGGATGAGCTAGCACCGCCATAACCTGAGAAGCCTGAGTAACCAGAATTTGCTGTAAATGTGGAGAGTCCCATTGTAATTATTTATGCCGTGCGGCATAAATAATCCATGAGATTAAAATATATATAAGAGGCTTTACTCTTCTATATGCTCAGCTAAATCAGCAAGAGTGCCGGGCTGAATAGGGTTCTTATCTAAGAACAATCCAGATATCTTAAGCTTTAAGACTCCCTTTACTTCTACCTTAGTAGCCAATAACTTATACACTTCTGTAGTGAATTCAGCAAGCTTAACAGGATCGTTTTTATCTACCTGTTCTACGATTGAAAGAGACGTTGCTAACATCTTCTTAGCATCTTCATAATCAGTTACATGCTTACGTAAAACGTTAAGATTCTTAGCAATATTCCAGCACGTTGATCCATCGAATTGATAAGGAGTAAAGATAGCAGACTTCGTACCGTTATTCTCAATAACCTGTTCGTAGCCGTTTAAACCTTTGAACCGATTAAAAAGAGTGATGACCTGATCGAGAGTAAGTTCCATATCTATATTTTATAACACATTTCCTTTAATTCAAGGTAAAGGGTTTGTTTTATTTGGCTTCTAGGGCGGGTTAAACTGGCTTGAGTGGCTCAACGATTGGACGACCATTGCTATCGGTCCAATCCGTGTCCATGATGTGCGGGTCTTTGCGCTCGCCTATTACCATCCAGCTTACGTTGTCTGTGGATGCCGCATCTTGCGCTTCAATGGTAAGGATGTTGCCAACCACTTTACCGCGAATTGCACCCCAGCCAGACTCGTTGCTCGTGAAGCATTGCACGTTGGCGCATAGCACTTCAAATGTGCCTTCCGTCATTGTGCTATCGGTGTCGATGTTTACGGTAGCTTTGCCGTCTACTAAGTTGATTTTGCCGCGATAAATGAGGTCGCACTTTGGCCCCTCGATGAAGGAGTGAACGAGTTGATGTGTAGCAGATTTAGATGGCAGCGGATGCTCGATGCGAAACGAGCCAGAACCTTTGGAGAGTGCGCCTGTGCAAGACAAAGCCCCTGTGACGGCGAGGCCAGTGGAGGAGAAAAGACCAACCGAAGACCCATTTGGTGCAATTTGAACACTGCTACCAATTAAATAAAGCGGTGTATATGCACTTCCAGTTCTGTTAAACGATTGCACATAACTAATATTACCATTGTAAGAAAGTTCCATTCCCGCCCCAGTTGACGGAAAGCTAGTGGTGGTAATTTGAACGGCTCCTGCAAGAGTAGTTTGTGCGCTGACCGACAAAGCCCCAGTGACCGCGAGGCCAGTGCCATTGGTCATCGTGAGTATTGTCCCGCCCGATGTAACGCCAATTTTTAGCAGTCCAGTAGTTGCTTCGTTTGTAATGTTCCAACCAATAATTCCAGTCTGTGCAATGTTGATAACCGAAGCGGTTCCGCTTGCCGTTGTATTTGATATTGATGATGTGGCCGACAAAGCCCCTGTGATTGCCGCGCCTCCAGAAGTAACTCTGAGTTGTGTGCCACCACCATCGTTGCCAGAAAGTGACAGTCCTGTTTTACCCACCAAAATAGTGTCGTATGCCGTCCCTCCGAGAATAGGCGTTGCACCTTCCAAACCAAAATACATATTGCCGCTCGTATTCGTGAGCCGCATATAATTAGCCTGAGTGGTCGGTGTGTTGTTAAGAAAAAATTGCCCAGTCGTTGTGCTGGTAATTTGCCCCGTGGCCGACAAAGTCCCAGTGACCGCGAGGCCAGTGGAGGAGACTGTGGCTACAGCTGCAGCTCCTGCCACAGCAAATCTATGCTCGCCGCCTGTTGCAACTGAGTAATAAAGATTTAAGTCACCAGCACCTCCTGCAATCCCTTGGCGGCCACTATTTGTTAAAATATTATTAAAAGAAATAACTCCGTAAGTGTTAAAATCTGAAATAACCCCAAGCGTAATTGGGGTTGTTGCAGTAGATATCTTTGATGTAATCGTCGTCGCCGCAATCGTGCTAGGGGTGGTGGCTCCCACGGTCCCGTTGATGTTTATAGATGCCGTCCCCGTGAGATTCGTCACCGTGCCGCTGGCTGGCGTTCCTAGAATAGCTCCGTTGCCTAATGTGGCTACGCCTGTGACGCCGAGCGTGCTGCTGACAGTCATGGCTCCACCTATCGAAACCGTAGTACCATTGTCCTGAATTATACTATTACCTATTGCTGTAGTAGAAGTAAATTTAGTTATATACCCAGAAGTTCCGGTGCCTGTTACTATAGAATTAGCGAGTAAAAAGCCTCTCATTATCTCTACATTAGCAGTAGTTGAGCCGGTTGCGATCATTACGGGTTTAGACACACTACCGACAGTCGTGGGCTCTACTGATACGGCAGAACCTGCTACCGTGTCTGATAAGAAATATACGCTACTATCGACTAAGCCGGTAAGCCCAGTAATAGGTCCAGAATATATTATGGTAAAGGTAGTAGCATTGGCGGTTTGAATAATACCGAGCACTTCAGCATTTGCTGCTGAGTCGGCTTGAGCTAGAGCATAAGCCCCAGAAGTCTTTTTAATTATATTTCCGGTAGCGAATGAATTATTATAGGTAATTGTTTCCCGCGCAGCTGCTCCGGTTGCGCCGCTGATACCTGAGTAACCAGAAATACCACTGTAACCAGAAATACCAGAGCCACTAAAACCAGAAATGCCTGAGTACCCACTGATGCCACTATAACCGCTAATACCACTATACCCAGACCAACCGCTCGTACCACTATAACCAGATGTACCTGAATACCCTGAGTACCCGCTTATACCTGAGGTACCTGAGTAACCAGAATAGCCGGACCAGCCGGAAATGCCTGAGTAACCTGACCAACCTGAAGTGCCGGACCAACCTGAAATACCAGAGTCTCCGCTATACCCCGACCAACCAGAGATACCTGAGTAACCACTTGTACCGCTAATACCGGAGTACCCGCTTATACCACTGTGACCGGAATACCCGCTGATACCGCTATACCCAGACCAACCGGAAATACCGCTGAAGCCAGATATGCCTGAATAGCCTGACCAGCCAGAAATGCCTGAGTAACCAGAGTCTCCGCTCATGCCTGAGTAACCAGATATACCTGAGTAGCCTGATATGCCGGAGTAACCGCTTGTACCTATACCACTATAACCTGATACCCCGCTTCCTGAATAGCCTGAAATGCCTGAATAAGCAGAAATGCCTGAGTAACCTGAAATGCCTGAATACCCTGAAGCTGAAGCCCCACCGGTCGGTCCAGAATACCCTGAGTATCCTGAAGCTGCTGCTTGGCCCGCTTCCCCGCTAATACCGGAGTAACCTGATATACCGCTAAAGCCTGAAATGCCCGAGTAACCAGAAATGCCTGAATAGCCCGACCAACCTGATATGCCGCTAAAGCCAGACTCCCCAGAGATGCCTGAATAACCAGATATGCCTGAGTAACCAGACCAGCCGCTGATGCCGCTGAAACCAGATATGCCTGAGTAACCAGATATGCCAGAATAACCGGACCAGCCGCTTATGCCGCTAAAGCCTGAGATGCCTGAATAGCCAGACCAACCTGATATGCCGCTAAAGCCAGATTCACCAGAGATGCCGGAATAACCGGACCAACCTGAAGTACCGCTATACCCTGAAATACCGGAATAGGCAGAATAGCCTGACCACCCGCTAACGCCGCTATAACCTGAAATACCGGAGTAGCCAGAATAGCTACTAACTCCTGAATAGCCCGATATGCCGCTATAACCAGATATGCCCGAGTAGCCACTATAACCCGACCAGCCAGAAATACCACTATAGCCAGATATACCAATACCAGAATAACCAGATATACCGGAGAATCCACTGACACCGCTATAACCACTTATGCCAGAGTACCCACTAGAGCCACCTAGCCCAGAGTATCCAGATATGCCGCTATAGCCTGATATACCTGAATAGCCAGATACGCCGCTAAATCCTGAAGTCCCTACCGGGTTTGCATAAATGAAAGACATAAGATAGTAAAATATATTTACTATCTTATATAGAAGTTACCACCAATAGTATTAATTAAAACGTTGATATAGCAACTCTACGCCATACATTACTAACAGTACTATATACATAGAAGTGAGTATCATTTACTGCCCAAAAACCTGAACCACCCGCTGAAGAAGTAAGTGCGGGCACTGCAGTTAAGAAGGTGCTAATTTGATTACCGGTTTCGATACCGCGCATGTTTATTACAATCGCGGTCGTCGCGCTTGTAGCAACGTATACTGGTTTATTAATAGTACCAAGAGCGGTTGGAGCAGTTTGTACTGCTGAACCCGCAACTGTATCAGAGAGGAAGTATACGGCACTATCATTTAATCCAGTTAGTCCGGTAATAGGTCCGCTATATACTACTACGAAGTCTGATCCAGTGGCAGATTGTACCACGCCGTGAACTTCAGCATTTGCTGCAGAATTGGCTTGGGATTTAGCATAACCACCGACTGTTCTATAAACTATATCTCCAGCAGCAAAGCTATTGTTATATGTAATACTTGCTACGACACCTTGGCCAGACATACCAGAGTAACCAGAAATACCTGTACCAGAATAGCCTGACACTCCGGAGCCACTATAACCAGATATACCAGAGTAACCTGAAGCAGAAGCACCACCGGTTAATCCAGAATACCCTGAGTATCCTGAAGCGCCGACTAATGGCGAACCACTTAATGAAAGTGTGCCGGTAATATTAATATTACCTGTGACTGTAACGTCACCACCACTTTCTGATATTACACTGTTACCTAAAGTATTATTACTGGTCCATAATGCAAGATAACCGCTTGTACCATTATTAGTAGAACCAATTTGTACTGGAGGATATTCGACAACAACACCAGTAGTTGAACTGGTTGCTATTAATATCGGCTTAATAAATGACCCGCTAGCGGTCGGCGCTGTAACTGTTAAAGCGCCCGCAACTGAGTCAGATAGATAGTAACCGTAAGCATCAGTTAAACTGGATAGACCTGAAATATAACCGTTATAAACAATTGTAAATGTACTTCCTGTCGAAGATTGTATAACGCCGATAGCGTTTACTGTTGCCGCTGAGTCAGCTTTAGCAAGGGCATAGCCTCCTGCTGTTTTATAAACTACTTGACCTGCTGTAAAGCTATTAGCATAAGTTATTGTGCCTTGGGTTGTGGCAGGGTCGCCACTAAAGCCAGAGTAGCCGGATACGCCAGAGCCTGAAAAACCAGACCAGCCTGAGGTACCAGATATACCTGAGTAGCCTGAAGTACCGCTCCAGCCTGATAAACCTGAGTCGCCGCTAAAGCCAGATATACCTGAGTAGCCTGAATAACCAGACCAGCCTGAGATACCGCTGAAGCCGCTTATACCAGAGTAACCAGAAATGCCTGAGTAGCCTGAAATACCACTATAGCCTGACTCGCCAGACCAGCCTGAGATACCAGAGTAGCCAGACCAACCTGAGATACCACTGAAGCCTGATATACCGGAATACCCGCTATAACCAGACCAACCGCTAATACCGCTAAAGCCTGAGATGCCTGAATAACCAGACCATCCGCTAATACCCGAGTAACCAGATATACCGCTAAAGCCAGATTCGCCAGAGATACCAGAGTAGCCTGAAATGCCACTATAGCCTGATATACCACTGAAGCCCGATATGCCGGAATAGCCAGACCATCCTGAGATGCCGCTGAAGCCGGATATGCCGCTAAAGCCAGATTCGCCAGAAATACCAGAGTAACCAGAAATGCCTGAGTAACCAGAAATGCCTGAGTAACCTGAATAACCAGACCAACCGCTGATGCCGCTAAAGCCGCTTATACCAGAATAACCAGACCAGCCAGATATACCGGAATAACCAGACCAGCCTGAGATACCGCTAAAGCCAGATATACCGCTAAAGCCGCTTATACCAGAAAAGCCAGACTCGCCAGATATGCCTGAGTAACCCGATATACCAGAGTAGCCTGAATAACCAGACCAACCAGAGATACCGCTGAAGCCTGAAATGCCTGAGTAACCTGAAATACCAGAGTAGCCTGAATAGCCCGACCAGCCGCTAATACCGCTAAAGCCAGACTCGCCAGATATACCACTAAAGCCTGAAATGCCTGAGTAGCCAGATATACCACTAAAGCCGCTTATACCAGAGTAACCGCTATAACCAGACCACCCTGAGATGCCGGAGAAGCCGCTTATACCTGAATAGCCAGACCAACCTGAGATACCACTGAAGCCTGATATACCGCTAAAGCCTGAAATACCGCTAAAGCCTGAATAACCAGATATGCCTGAATAACCAGATATGCCTGAATAACCAGATTTACCTGAATAACCTGAAGTACCAGACGTACCAACAGCGCCACGATATATACCGGTTGAGATGTTAGAATAATGCGCCGAGCCCTCATAATATAATTCAGCAGTTACATTTGATGCGTTAGTGGTTTGAGCATAAACTCTTGCAACTAAACGATCAGTTACTTCAGTATTGATCGGGGTAGCGATTGTAAACTGGGTAGTCTGGAGTATTGGGCTTGCTGTTTGAGTTAATGGCGCGCTTGTTGCTGAAAAGAGTAAAGTTTCAGTACCGTTAGATGCGCGAGTGAAAATACCAAACACTAATGATGTGCCATTAGTAGTGTCGGTGTTAGTGAAATAGGTATTCCACTGCCAAGTACCGACTGGTATTACAGTAGCTCCTGGTTCGCCTATTTCAGTAATTTGTTCAACAAACATTACTCTACCACCGGCTTGATTTACAGTTACTGTATAATATGCTTCTGGATCATTATCAGGAGCAACATCCATTAATTCATACCCACCGATATCAGAAGCGCTATTAGAATAATAGTAGGTTACCCCTACTGCAGGTGCGCCGGAATAACCAGACCACCCTGAGACGCCAGAACCGCTAAAGCCAGAAATGCCTGAGTAACCAGATATACCGCTAAAGCCAGAAATGCCTGAGTAACCAGATATACCACTATAGCCACTTATACCAGAATAACCGGACCAGCCGCTTATGCCGCTAAAGCCAGAAATGCCTGAATACCCGGACCAACCGCTTATACCACTAAAGCCAGAGATACCACTGAAGCCAGATTCGCCAGATATACCACTAAAACCAGATATACCAGAGTAACCCGATATACCAGAATAGCCTGAATAACCAGACCATCCGCTAATTCCGCTAAAGCCTGATATGCCGCTAAATCCAGATTCGCCAGATATGCCTGAATACCCGGACCAACCGCTTATACCACTAAAGCCAGATATGCCGCTGAAGCCAGATATGCCGCTAAAGCCTGAAATGCCTGAATAGCCTGAATAGCCTGATATACCAGAGTAACCTGAATATGCTGACCAACCAGAAATGCCTGAATAGCCAGATATACCGCTAAAGCCAGATTCACCAGAGATACCAGAATAGCCTGATATACCGCTAAAGCCAGATATACCACTATAGCCTGACCAACCGCTTATGCCGCTAAAACCGCTTATACCGCTAAAGCCAGATTCGCCAGATATACCAGAATAACCAGACCAGCCGGATATGCCGCTAAAGCCTGAGATGCCTGAATAGCCAGAAATACCACTAAAGCCGGATATACCCGAGTAGCCTGAATAACCAGACCAACCTGAGATGCCAGAATAACCGGACCAGCCGGATATACCACTGAAGCCTGATTCCCCAGATATACCAGAATAACCAGACCAGCCACTTATGCCACTATAACCTGAAATGCCTGAATAGCCAGAATAACCAGACCAGCCGGAAATGCCGCTGAAGCCTGATATACCACTATAACCAGAATAACCTGAAATACCACTGAAGCCGGAGATACCACTAAAGCCTGACTCTCCAGAAATACCTGAATAACCAGACCAGCCACTTATGCCGCTAAATCCCGAGATGCCTGAGTAGCCAGAATAACCAGACCAACCTGAGGTGCCCGATATGCCGGAGAAGCCAGATATGCCGGAGAACCCGCTGATACCTGAATAACCAGATTCACCTGATATGCCGGAGTAGCCGGAAATACCAGAATAGCCACTAGTACCTATACCGGAAAACCCGGAGGTGCCTGAGTAACCAGAATAGCCTGAGACGCCGACAGGATTGTATACGTTAAAGAATGCCATAAATTTGTATTATAACATACTTATACAGTCTCGCGAGGGTATTGGTAAAAATACCAATAAATAAAATTATATATTTGTATTTTTTAATTCTCTTTATTAAATTTCAATATAACCCCAGTTAACTACTTGAGAGGAACCACTATTATTAGTGATACCGAATATAAACACATTAGTAGTTGTACCAACTGCGGGGGAAGCAGTACTAATAGCACCGGCTGTTCCTAGGATTTGAGCAGGTATAGATGTAAGTGTTAAGGCATTCCCAGCTAAGTAATACCAGGCATACTGTACCCCGATTACCGGAACGTTAGTATTTGTGACAGTCGCAGTTGCGTTCCATACGCAAATACCGTTCGGAATGTTACCATTAACCCACATTGTGTAAGTGTTACCTATTGGTACAGTAAAGCTTACCGTATTATCGCCAGCTGATAATGTCCAAGACCCTGTAGTACCAGTATAACCTGTCCCAGAATATCCAGAATAACCGCTTACCCCACTACCACTATAACCAGACCAACCGCTATAGCCAGAATAGCCAGACGTGCCTGCGCCGCTATAGCCAGAATAGCCAGACGTGCCTGTCCCACTATAGCCAGAATAGCCTGATATACCGGAATAACCGCTAATACCAGAGTAGCCAGAAATACCACTATAACCAGAATAGCCAGAATAACCACTTGTACCAGAATAACCGGACTGGGTGTACATTACTTGAGTAGCTGTTAAGATAACTGAAGGAGATCTTGGGTAAGTCGAGTTAGAAGGAATTGTTTCAATTAAAACATCAGTATTAACTGTTTGCCAAAAAAGCTGCAAATAATCCCCAGCTGATAACGACAAGACAAAATTTACCGTCAATATTTCTGATGAAAACGCACTTCCTTGTTTATCTGGAACGTCGTAGTGAGAGTTAGTATCTGCTAAGATAGTACCATTCTTTTTAAGGAAAAATTGAGTAGACCCATTTGCAGTGCCACGATTGGTTAATTGAATAGAAAATGTAATACTATAAACCCCGGAATATGCAAAGGTTATTTGACTACTCGAAGCAACTGTGATCCCGTTATTAGCTACATCATAACTATTTAATGTTATAGGTTGCGGGGTACTAATTGCCGAAGCAGTTTGAGTGGTTGTATCCCAGAATGACCCCCAATATCCTAACGCACCGCCAGTGCCTATCGCACCAGAATACCCTGATATACCAGAAATACCACTGATACCAGAATAACCCGATACTCCGCTATAACCGCTAATACCAGAGTAACCGGAAGGGCCGGTACCTGAATAGCCAGACCAGCCTGACCAGCCTGACACCCCTGTTCCGCTGTAACCACTAATACCGGAATATCCTGACATTGAGGGTGCTTGACCAGCAATTACTTCAATTTCAAACCAGGGATAAGAGCCAGTGGTTGTAAAGTCTGTATTGGCCCCTAGTTGAGATAGAGTACCGACAATAAGACCTGCAACCCGAAAAGTAACATCAGTACTGACCCCGGGGGTAAAAATATATTCAGCTATACTTGGGTTAGCAGAATTACCCGCTGTATCTGCTACGTTGTAGCTAGGTTGTATACTACCGATATAAGCGCTTGTAGTATTATTATACCAGCCAAAAGCCGGGCGCGCTGAACTTCCTGCCCAGGTCGGCACAGACGCTATCAGTCTATAAGTTTTATCTGCCGCTAAAGTTATAACCCCATTGGCATTATTTAAACTAATATCAGACCCGTAGCTAATATCGGTTTGATTAAAATATATTACTCCGTTTGCACTTAAGCCAGTTGTTTGAGCGGTACTACGAGAGCCTCGAGCAAAACTTGCTGTTACTCCTAAACCAGATATTCCGGACCATCCCGAGACACCAGAGTAGCCACTAAAGCCAGAATAACCTGATACTCCAGAATACCCAGACGAGCCTACAAATGCCGACCCACTAAAGCCTGATATACCGCTATAACCACTAAGTCCGGAATTGCCTATTACACCACTATAGCCAGACTTACCGCTATAACCAGAAGAACCATCTTGTCCATAATGACCTGAATAGCCTGAGTAACCTGATGCAGCGATTGGACCACCACTTAATTGATATGAGCCAGTTACATTTACAATACCATTAATAGTTATAGTACCATTCAACTCTTGTATAATACTATTACCTAAAGAATGGTTACCAGTCCATAACGCTAAATAACCGCTTGCACCATTATTAGTACTCCCAATTACTACTCCAGGATACTCAACTACAATACCAGTACTACTACTAGTGCCGATAAGCATGGGCTTAATTACACAACCCACATTTTCAGGGGCGGTGGTGGTGAGTGCCCCCGCAGAAATATCAGATAAATAATAATATGCAGCGTCTGTAATCCCCGTTAAGTAAAAAATCGCTCCGTTTATTACATATGTAAATTGGGTTGGGTCAGCAGCTTGAACTATACCAATTGCTTCAGATGTTTCAACTGCGTCAGCACGCGCTAACGCATACCCCCCTGATGTTTTATAAATTACTTGACCGGCAGTAAAATTATTATTATAAGTTACCGTCTGAAGTAAAGGGGTGTTAAGACCACTAAAGCCACTATACCCACTAAAGCCTGAACCTGAAAAACCTGAGACGCCTGAGTAACCAGATATACCTGAAAAGCCACTATAGCCAGATATACCACTGAAACCAGATATACCAGAGTAACCAGATATACCAGAATAGCCTGATGCAGCGACCGCGCCCGCTTCGCCACTAATACCAGAGTAGCCGGAAATACCCGAATAGCCACTAATACCAGAGTAGCCTGAGATTCCGGAATAGCCAGACCATCCAGATTCGCCAGATATACCACTATAGCCAGAAATACCAGAATAGCCAGACCAACCGCTTATACCAGAATAGCCAGATATACCACTGAAACCAGATATACCAGAGTAACCTGATATACCAGAGTAGCCAGATGCTCCGTCTTGTCCATAATAACCAGACGCTCCAGAAATACCAGAGTAACCGCTTATGCCTGAATATCCAGATGATCCGTCTTGACCAGAATAACCAGATGTACCAGAAATACCGCTAAAGCCAGAAATACCAGAGTAGCCTGAATCGCCACTGAAACCAGATATACCGGAGTAGCCTGAGTAGCCAGATGACGCTGCTCCACCTGTAGCACCACTAATACCTGAGTATCCAGAGTAACCAGAAGAACCTGCTCCGCCTGCAAATATCACTAGATCAGCATCTGCTACCCCGGTATAATACCAATATATGTACGGGACACTAGCTATAATAAGCCGTACCTGCATGGACTGGAATCGTATACCAGCAGTGATCGCTGCATTTGCAGCTGAAAGAGCCGCTACTTCTGTAGCACCAGTATATGGCCCGGACCATGCATCAACTGGTACCGGGTTAACCGGCTGTATACCATATGGAAGTTGTAGACCTGGGGTTAAAGACATTTTAAATATTTATTAAGCGCGAGTTACTTGGTGTCTATGAGACGATGAATAAACTGATGCGTTAGACATTGTATAGACGTTATATGATACTGCTGTACCCGCATAATCATTTACATTAAATGTTGAATTAATATAGCTTGCAGTTATATCAGCATTTAATGCATCTAAGTCGATCACATTTGTGATACTAACGGTAGCAGGCATTGCTACCGTAAACGTCTGGTAGGTTGTACCGGTTATTAAGTTAAATGGGTTGGATAGGGCCTGTATAAACTGACGAGTATTCATTGCTCTAACATCTGCGGATGTAGTGGGTTCAGCTGCGACGGGGCCGTACCATATCATATTATAAAGAGAAACAGTAGCGGCCGTACCACTAGTGTAACTACTATTAAGAGAATTGTAATACGCGTCATACACTATGGCGCGGAACGCAATTGACGTTGCAGCAGAAAGAGAATCATTAACAAGTCTTGTAGATGTCACGCTAGTCGTTCCTGGGCCTATGAGTACCGTGTTACCCAAATCTACCCAAGAGGGACCTGCATTGTATTGTAATTTGTATGCACTTAATGCTACATATGTACTATTATTATTTTGAGTAATAGTACCAGTAACTGTAGTCGCTGTATTACCTTTTTCTCTACTACTAGAGGTTTCAGGAGATGCTGTGGCAGATATAGCAGCTACCGTAAGCGACACACCAGGGTTACTATATGCGGTTGGAGCGCGTTGACTTGTAGCCTGCGCAGAAGCCCCTACAGAGTCTGTAACAGTATAGCGATAATAAAAAGTATTTGTAGCCCAGTTTTGGTCCGTTAAAGTATGAGTGATACTAAAGCTTGTTGCAGACGTTGCCGAGAAAAGAGTTACCCAAGTAGACGCCCCACCAGTACCATACGGAGGAGTACTTGCTCGCGCCCACTCTAATATTGCTGTAGTAACAGTCGCGCCAACAGAACTAAGTATATAACTGAAAGTAAGAGCATTACTAATTGTTGTATTATTAAATGTAATAGCAGCAGGCGTGCTTAAAGATACTGAAGGTGCAATAGGCTCTGCTATAGCTAGTTGAATAACTTCAGCTGCTGTTTTACCCGTCGCAGGTATAATCGATCCAGTTATATACCTTCCAAAAGTTCTACCTCCCGTTAATGATACTAATAAATCGTTAGCATAAACGGCCCCGCCGCCGGAATAACCTGAATACCCTGAATCGCCTGCTCCGCTATAACCAGAGGTACCAGAGTAGCCTGAAGTACCTATACCACTATAGCCTGATATACCGGAATAACCAGAAGCACCGTCTTGACCGTAATAGCCAGACGCACCACTATAACCAGAGTAACCAGAAGTTCCGGCCCCACTATACCCTGACACACCAGAACCTGAGTAACCAGAAATACCAGAATAGCCTGATATACCGCTGTAGCCAGACTCTCCAGTATAACCAGAAATACCGCTATAGCCTGATGCACCGCTATAGCCTGATACACCGCTATAACCAGACGCACCCGCGCCACTGTAACCAGACGTACCACTATAGCCAGACGTACCATCTCCACTATAACCAGATACGCCGCTATAGCCTGAAGTGCCGGTACCGCTATAACCAGAATAACCAGAACTGCCGATAACGCCACTATAACCAGATGCTCCAGAGTAGCCTGAGGTACCTATGCCACTATAACCTGATGCTCCAGAGTAGCCTGAGCTGCCGACGACCCCACTATAACCAGAAAAACCAGAACTGCCGTCAACGCCACTATAACCGGAAACCCCACTATAGCCTGAGCTGCCGACGACCCCACTATAACCAGACGTGCCGCTGTAACCAGATGAGCCGCTATAACCAGAATAACCAGAAGCTACAGCTGAACCAGGAATGCCGCTATAACCTGAATATCCTGATGTGCCGTCAAGACCTATAAAGCCTGCAGCTGATAATGCTGAAAGTGTGGTACTATAAGAACTATATGACCCGCCACCATTATTTCTTTCTAGAAAAATTAAATCCGCTGATATAGGTACAACCTGAGTAAGCTCATGTGGAAAAATTAAATTAGGAAAATCGACAGACATATAATAGTATTAGATATTTAAAGTTAAGGTGGGGGTATATACCCTAATGCAGACAGTAAAGATGCAAGAGTTGCAAGATTAAATGGTGCAGGAACCCGCGCGTTTTCTGCAACAGAATCATTTGCGGGTATTACTGGAGCCATAGCGCTTAAGCTTGGGTTGTATGTAGAAAGTAAAGTGTAAAGAGTATATAGAGCGTTATTATTTGCTGTAGTAACCGCGGAGGTTGCAGCTGCGGAGTTATAATTGCTTGGACTTTCAAGAACAACAAAAGTACTAGCTGAAGCTCCTAATGCTCCCGTATTAATACCACTACTATTACTTACTCCAATAAGATTTACAAGAGTATTATTATCATCATAATCCCCGTATACACTAGTGTTAGCTTGGGTATTTTCTTTATAGTTAAATACCTCAGTAGAATCTTTATCAACGAATTGTGTGTATTCTTTTGTCTCTATAATCTTAGGTAGATTATTTAATACTCCATCAGACTTATTATCATACACCTGATCCATAAGAGCCTCGCGAGGTGCATCAAGTTCATAATTAAAGTCAAAGCGTTTCGCTTTTATCATCCACACATAATGACCGAATAGCTGATTATTCTCTCCCCCCATTTCATCTACACGCTCGGTTATTTCGAATACTCTACCATTTCTACCACCCGGGCGAAGCGAGCCGTATTCGGTTAATTTAATTAAATCCCCTGCCTTAGGCTCGTAGTTAGAAGCCGACAATACCCCACTCATAGCAGTTACAGTCGAGTAAAAAGTATCAATTGGAATAATTGCAGTTAAGTCAGCATCTCCTTGTAGACCGAATTTGCTTAATACAACATTATCATTACTTAATGTTAATGCCATTACTATAGGGAATGCTATAGAGTATCTTACTAGTGGCTGTTCTCCGTAAAAATAATCATGAGCAGATAAATTATATCCATTTATAAAGTAATCAACTTGTTGACCGTATTGACCAATTTGTTCTTTCCACCAATTGTTAAACAAGCTTCTTTCTGCTGCGGTAGAACTTACACTCAAGTATCTCACCCCGCTCGTACCATAGGTACAGTTATAACCACCACTTAACGTGTCGCCTACCTCGTCAGTCCCCGGGGCAACGTAGCTTCCGGTATCAATGCAGTATTTAGATATATAACTAGCCATTAAAAATATTTACTATAATGTATAGAATTAAAGACAAATATACTAAATAATATTATACATGAAGCTTAAATCCCTTTCAGAACTCGGTGATATATATGCAAGTATTGCATCTACTCCACAGAATGCTATTGCATCTATGGTAACAGAACAAGCATCTAACACCATTTTAGCGACTGATGTTAATCAGTATCTTAAGGAAGAAAAGCAGGTTAAGCCCGGCAGTCCATTAGGTGGCGGCCCAGGCACTAAGGGAGAGATATCACCTCTTCAAAAGAAGACAGGCCCAGAGGGACTTAAAGGTAACGATTTTAAGAAAGTAGATAAGATTCAAGATCCAGCATCTGATCCAAAAGAAATGAAAGATGTTGAAGAAGATAAAGAATCTAAGGAAGATAAAGAAAATGCTCACGAGGCAGAAACAGCAAAAAATACAACACCGCAAGAAAAAGTACGGGAATCTGCACAAGAGAGTAATAAGTATAACTACAAACCACATTTTACTATGTCAAAACCAAAATTCGATCAACTATACGAGGAAGCAATTAAAGGCATTCCTTTCACCGAAGATGCTAGTGTGCCTGTGCATGCTAGTGAAGACGCCATGGACGGTGTTGCAGCTGCCGATGATGCAGCCGCTGATGCCCCTGACATGGGTGCAGATGAAGAGTCCCAAGATGTAACAATCACTCTTCCAAAAGAATTAGCGCAAAAGCTTCATGACATTTTAATGTCAAGCTTAGGCGTTTCAGTAAACGACGGCGACGAAGCCGGCAGTGAAGATGGTGCAGACGAAGCACCTATGGGTGATAGTGTTAAGGTTGAAGCAGTCTCCCAACCAGAGCCAAAGGAAGAGAAAGGCAACAATGCCGCTCTCCAAGGTAAGAACAATAAAGTCGGTGACCTCCATAAAGCTGGCGGCACAGCAGAAAAAGGTTCATTAAAGAGTCAGCCAGAGCCAAAAGAAGAGAAAGGTAACAATGCCGCTCTTCAAGGCAAGAATAACAAGACCGGTAATCTTGTTGCAGGTAAGAAGATGTTTGAGTAAGACATAGTAAGTTTAAATACTAAACCCGCTATTAACTTAGCGGGTTTTTTTATGTATTAAAATAAGCTAGTACCATGCCTGGCGCTACTGCCGCTACTGCTAAATGGTTTCCACCCTTGAGATATCATATCATCCATATCTGCAATGCCCGAACCTTTATTGCTGCCTACTATAAAAGCCGGATTACGATTACTATCTAAAGGTATCTTGCCCTTACCGTATCTATTATATAATTCTTGTTGACTAGGAAATTGGTTATCAGTTACCTCGTAAGGGTTCCAATTAAGAGGTAATATCTTTAAAGGCTTACCATTACCATCACGCTCAAGTACCTCATAGAATTGTTCTATAACTTTGGTATCTAGAGCAAATAATGCCCAAATTAAAGCTTCCACTCTATCATCTAGATAGCGATCGGATTGTTTCTTCCACACCCCATTAGCCTGTCTTACGTAGGTTTTAAATTCTTGAATAGTCTCTTTATCGTTTAACTTTAAGCATCTTAAGGTGCCCATCCAATATCTAAGATTAGACATTGCATTAAACTTGCTATTAGTATGGGAATACACTCCCATCCGATTATCCCTTTCTACCTTATCCGTGAAAGTACCCATACTCGGAGTATACTTCACAATGCTCTCATAATTGTGAGTATGTACTAAAGCATCGATTACTTGGGCACCGCAATTGTTACGTTCTACTAGTAAAGGAGGACGTCCCCATTCATGGGCTACTTCCACGAGCTTCCCTGCAAAGTTAAAAGGATCTAGCTTGTTATTAGCGTAGGAAGCGACCTGTTCTATGTTAGTTAAATCCGTTATATCCAGTACTTGTATAGTGGAGTTAGCTCTCTGTATACCCTCTCCCACGTCAACCCCGATAGTATAGAAATGTCTATCCTTTCTTTCTCTAAAAATTGTGTAGCATCCGTCTTCGCTTACAAGTACGGGATCTGGGGCAGTCTTTTCAAACTCTTCCATTTGATCTTTATCTAAAGCGTTCTCCCCTGCAGATCTAAAGGAGTTGCCGTACTCTTGATCGAATGCATCTGTAGAACCGAGAGCCTTAGCAGTCATGTCTCTCCATTTTTCATCTCTACCGGGTACCTCCCACCAATCAACTTTCTCATTATGCCAACCATTACCCCCATCTAATGATTCTGTATAGATGTTATAAAAGAGATTGCCCACTCCATTAGGGGTAGACAACATAAAGATCTTAGACTTTTTAGAAGACGAAATAACCGGGAATACTGATTCCCAAAAGTCATTCATAAACTCTGCCGGAATAAATGCAGCCTCATCAATTAAAAGGCAATTAATAGATTCACCTCTGGCTGCATCTGAAGTCGTAGTACTAATACCAATAGAAGAACCATTAGCTAATTCAATACCAGTCTTAGCATAGTTGATAACGCCTGGCTTTAAAAAGTTAGGTAACATCTCATATGCTAAACGAATACGTTTAAAGATATTAATAGCAGTACTTTCTTTATTAGCAATAAGAAGCACTCTATAATCATCTGCGAAGCACACCATCCAGAGAGCAAAAATAGTTAGGATTGTCGTTTTACCAATTTGTCGCGAAGCAAGTACTACGTTAAATCTATTATCTACGAGTGCTTTTAATATACGCTTCTGGTAGGTATAAAGCTTAATAGGTTGTTTACCTTCGTCAAGATTAACAATATAAAAAAAACGAGAGAAGTGTAATATAGACTTGCGTGCGCGTTCAAGATCTTCCACCATCTCTGGCGTCCAGTCAAAGTTAGTCTCTGGTACCGGTAAGTTTTTATTACCGAGGTAGAACGTTTGCTCTTTAGGCTTAGGCATTTTTTAAGGCAACTCGATACTAATAGCTTTACGTGTTGGGTCGTTAGCGAAGCCAGTGGTTAATGAGTATTTGTCAATATATTCTAGCATTTGGTTAAAACTAGCGTCCAAGGCTGCACTATCAAATTTCAAACTTACAGCTTTATATCTTTCATTAATAACTAAAAGGTAATTAAATTTTTCGTGGCATTGGTAACTAGCTGTCTGTATAGCTAAAGTTAGCCTATCTAATTTCTTTCTGCCGTCTTCCCCTTTAAAGTAATTTTCATCTGTAATAATTCCGCTTAATGCGGCTCTAAGAGACTCTAAATCCCCATCAGGTTCCGATCTTAGTTCAATTAGCCCGTTAATAATTTGTTCCTGGGTTAAGAGGTGATTAAAGAAAAAATCTTGAACAGTTTGACTCCAAGCCGGGGTTTTTCCAGACAATAAAAATTTCATTGTATTTTCTAATGCATTAATAATTTTTTCAAGCTCGACCCGAATAGCGAATCGGGGCTTTAATTCAACAATTTCTTTTCCTTGTAGGATTAATTCTTCAATTTTTTTACTGTCTGTATTTTTATTATTAATAGAGACTTTAATATTCTCAATATAACTGACTAAATTATTATTATTTTTATAATATTCGTTTTTTTCAATGTTTTGCGCTGCCCTATTAATTGTAATAATATATTTAGATTGAACTATAGAGGCGCTATTTTTTAATACTATCTTAGCATATGTAGGAAACCCTAAAGAGTAACCGGATTTACCTACACGGCCCCCATTGGCTTTAACTTCAATTTTTTTATCCCCGCAAATTAAATCCCCTGGGCTTCCTTTTACAGAATTAGTAAAAAGAGCAATGCATACCTCCCCTGGCCCCACCCCAACAGTTTTTTGGGAAGGGGTTATCTTAAAAAGATTATCAATTAGGTCTCTTGGGGTCGCTTTGTCAATGTCCGGGTACATTTGTTCAACGACCGGCACTAACACATTTTCTTTAATGTTAAATACCTCCCCAGAGTTTAATTTACCCTCAAGAAGCGTAAGTTTTTTACCTTTTTTCTGCTCTATAACTTCTTCTAGCTCTTTACTGTCAATGTTTTGTTTATTAAATGCCTCAACAGTTAAAGTAAGAATATCCCCGTCTGAAGGAAACCCACTTTGTTCTAAAAGGTCTTTAATTAATCCTTCTGTATTATTGTCTATATTATTAATAATTCTAGTAATTTTTACTGCTGTGGGTTCATCTACTTCAAACCCTTTTGTGTCTTTGGGATCATTTCTTTTACCAATATAAACCTCGTAGTCTTTCGTTTCAAAAAAACGATTAATACTGGGCTCCCCTTGTACTGCTTCAGTATACAACTCCCCTAAATTTTTATATGGCAAAGGCTTCTTCTTCTTAAAATTAGGATTCATAGAGTAATTGTGATATACTTACTTTAAAAACCTAATAATAAAGGTAAGTAATTAAAGTGCCTCCTACTGTACTCACTAATCTTGCTCCCGGGCAGCGCGCCATAGTATACTCTATGCCGAGTAGTCCGGATATATTAAACCGATTAAATGAGCTTGGGTTAAAAGAAGGAGAGGAGATTGCTTGTGATAGTATAAAGCAACTGTACCGGTTTAGCCATGGTAAGTTTATGTTTAATACTGCTCTCAGTGAACAGATACTAGTGGATAATATTAAATCACTTTCAAGCAATGCACGATCTCTTTCCAGTAATCAATAAATAAACATATGGATAAATACACTAAATCATTTTTTACCTTAATTGAAAGACACGAAGAGAATGTGTTTGCCAAGCCTGCTTTTGAAGTATTTAACCACGAATGTAAAGGCAAGCATAAGTTTACCTTTGAAGGACAAAAACAAGGCGTTGCGTTTTATCGCGCTAAAATAAAAGAGCTCAATGAATTTGGTCTAGTGTTTACTAAAGCATTAATTGAAGCCCAGGTAAGTACGGAAGGCAAGAAAGCAGCTTTTCAGCTCTTACTCCAAACTACCGGTATGGAAATAGAGAGTCATGATATTGGTACCGTAGAAGAAAATGAAAAAGGTAAACTCGTTTTCATGGCTTATGGAACTCAACCAGCCCCCGTAATGGTGGCAGTAAAGATTTCCGACCAAGAATAAGTTGATTAGTTTTTAACTTAATCTATTATAATTAAATTATGGCAACTAACGTACATGGAGTAATCGGGTATATACCAGTTCTAACTAAAGAGAAAGCATCTGTAATAAGAGCGCGTGGGGGTGTGGCTCGTACAATACGTGCTACCCGTTCTGATCGTGGCAAGAAGAGAAAGTAAGTCTTACTGTCCGAGCTTTATATCAGTGCGCATTGCCCCGCTCACTGAGTTTAAATAACTATCAGCAAGCGTAAGCTTGGACTGAATCCAGGCTTCAACATCTTCTTCCGTCGAGAGAGATTGCATCATCTCTTTAATCTTAACAGCATTAGCTATAATGTTATCTATCTGAGTGGTTGCCATACTCACTTCATGATCCTCGCCGACCGGTGCCGGGTTATCATTAAGATTAGGATCAATGGTTTCGAGTAATTGTACGAGTTTATTAAAGCTACGGTCTTGCATAAAGTTATTTACATCTTTTGTATACCTAAATCGTCTAATCCGGTATCCATGTCTCTCAGTATATAGGTACCCATTTCTACCCCAGAAGTTGTTAACCTGTACTGGCCCAAGCGGTTAACTACCATAAACCCCTCGCCTACGGCATCTTGTAATGCGGTCCAGACTTCAAGAGTACTGAGAGCGTCATCCATTTCTTCTTTAAAGATACGTACTACATCATCAGCCTCAAAGGTCTTTTGACTGTACCCACCAGCAACCATAGCAGCACAGATCTTAGCAGACCATTCTGGTACTTCCATTGTTGCGTGCTGTTCGTTCATATAGTTACTTACGGTCCATCATTACCGATTGCTTCAACTGGGCACCCTTGAAGAGCTTCCATACATTGTGCAATATCACTCTCCGTAACCGGTTGAGTGTGAACATAACTATAACCTCCGTCTTCATTACGGGTAAAGAAGTCCGGTGCAGTCTCTCTGCATAGATCACAATCAATGCATTGAGTATCAACATAGAACTTACCAGTTATATTATCTTTATATTTATCTGCTGCGTTAGCCATAAACTTATTTACCCCTTTAGGGGTATTTTTATACAAAAAAATAGGGCCTAGGAATAAACCTAAGCCCTATGAATCTAATTAACTATTAATACGAGTTTTTACTTCGTACCTACGAAACCATATAACTCTGCTGCAATCGTAATAGCGTTAGCTACACGATTGTCTTCGGGTACTTCATAAGAAGACTGACCGGTCTTCTCTGCGTACTCCCGCTGGCTATTTAATGATGTATGGTACCGGTCGTTGACCAGTGACATCGCCATTTGTAACAGTTCGAGTCTGATTTCATAGCCTGATTTATTGTGTGTTGGCATATGTGTTTTCTCCTTTCACATATATCTTATATTAACCAACAATTAAATCAAGTTATTTCTTCTTAGCCTTACCTGCTTTCATATTAGCCATCCAATGTGCTAACTGTCCTTTGCGGCCGCCTTGTTTAGCTACCTTACGTAAATTACTCACAGAAGACTTAGTAGGTACCCCGTAACGTTTGCTATCACCCTTATGTTGGGGGTTCTTGCCATCAGCAAAGTTTTCTTCATAAAAATTAAAGTTATCAATTATACCCATACCATAAAATGCAGCAATATCTTTAGCTGTCTTCTTTGCAGCAGTTCCTTTCATATATAAAGGATGGTAAGTTATTTCATAAGAGCCGCCAGTCTTAGCCACTCGCATCATTCCAAGCTTTAGAGCAATATCAAGAGCCTTCATACCGATTGCTCCTTTTAACTCATCTGGTATTATTTGTTGGAGTACTTCATCATGACCGTACATGCGTGATACTACTATAATTTTACCGTCTTTAGTTATCCAGAAACCATGCGGCGCAGTTTCTGGTAAATCACTAAAGCTAGATGATATTTTATACGCTTCAGTGAGATTCTCTTTAACACAGTTGTTAACCCGCTTACCGCCTTTCATCTTGGTACCATCTTTACGGTAACCAGCCCAGCACTTAGGATCTAATCGCTGCTTGGCTTCCCAGAGATTAAAGTATTCACTAAACGTCATGTTATTATAGCTTGTCGAGGTGCTGACTTACATCAACTGAAATCTTTAACACGCCATCTTGCTCCCATATCTCAACCATAGGCAATACCATATTACCGTAATGAGTAGTTACTTCAACAGCAGCAATACTTCCTATTTCAAATTTACTTTGTATGATATTAAATGCTTGCTCAGGAGCTATATGACTACCTGCTGCTTCTTTTACATTACGTAAGTTAAGATACTTTTCCGTTAATAAGTGATTTAAAGCCATAAGATATAAAAGTTTTAACCGCGAACATCAGGACCCATACTACGTTCGCCGCCGTTATCAGAATTGCTATTATATAACTCGAGTATATCTTTACCGATCATCTCAAGTAACTTAGGATCAAGTACTTGAGTCTCTTTATCGGTATTGGTATCGTATTTGTATACTACTAAGTCATCAAGGTCTGTAGCTACTGAGGAATACACATCCCTTCCGCCGTAACCACGCTCGCTGTCTTTGCCAGGCTTAAAGCCTGTAGGCTTTTGTTCTTTAAAGAAATTAGCATAAACGTTATAAGGAACTCCTTCATACTCGTACGAATCATTATAGTATTCATATTCTTTACCATCATTAGGGTTCTTTATTCCCTTTGCTTCAGTACGTACAGGGTTAGAGTTAGGGCCTCTCTTCTCTAACATTTTAATAACACACGATACCCAATAACTTACATCACTACTACCGATTTCTTCTAAGTCCTCTTCCTCCATCCCGCTCGCAATGTCTTCAATAGCATTCGTTACTTCTTCAATTCCGTATTTAGCAATTAATTCAATATGTTGATTAACAATACGACGAGAAACTGCATTTTTAACAGCTTCTGCGCTCGATTCATTTAACTGAGCAATTTCAAGATACTTTTCTGTAAGGAGTTGACGGCTGTGCTTCGAGGCGTTCATAAAATATTACTTAGGCAGACGCTTTAGCATAATCCCGGCATCGGGCACTATAATCGCTTCAAATAGATCGCCCGTAACTATGTTCAATTGCTCGCCTTGCAAGTTTTTATCGAACAAGATACTCCCATCCGATAAGAGTTGAAAGTCGTATTCCCAGAAAGTAGTTTGAGTTTCCACCCATTTACTTACTAGAACTGAGGCTCGCGTAACGTTCTAATAGCCATATTAAGAAACGTACCCTCGTATACAAAACAAGTACGTACTTGGTCTAATAAATGGGCATCGGTACCGTGTACTAACCAAGGGCTGTGACATATAAGCATTCCGGGCTTAGGACTAACTCTAAAGCGTTCGCTTTCTGGGTAGTGGGATAGCTCAACGTTCTCCGTACGGTTATTAACAAATACTATATCTGCACTCTGGGCGGGAGCCTCATAATAAAATACCCCCACTATATGGCACCCCGGTCGCGTATGAGTATGACACCGTACACTAGCATGTTGATATATCCGGTTACCCCAGTTACGAGTTAAAGTAAACGGCTCTTGAGGTTTTAGGCCAATATCATGCGCTCCTTGCATAATAGTACTATCAATCCATTTACCTAATGTGTTGGTGTCAAAATCAAGAGCTTTTTTTAACGGGCGCAACTGGGCGTAGCCGAGCGATGTTATAGTCTTACCGGAGACCTCGTCCGGCTTGTTTTGAGCAAAAATTTCATCATTAAAGTAATCATCAACCTTAGAAGCAAAAGGAGTTCCCGGGCCGTACAACTCCATCTGATCAAATTGATATACTGCAATCTGGGAATTAAATACCGGTATAATCATATTACTAATTACTCTTGATTGTATTCTTTGCTAGTGCCTAAGCATTCTTATAACACACGAGAGCGTAGCTCTCATCCCAAGCCTACGTACGATTAACCTTAAAGGTACTATCTTTACGGTACATCCGTACCACTCTCTTAGCATATAACGAGGCATCTACCTCAGAGAGGTCAGCGCGGGTACCTAGGTTCAGTTTGCGGATACGCTTTACTTCGCGTGGTAAGCGCTTGCTGTTCTTGTATTGCCAGATATGACGTAGTTCGTGAGCGACGAGTTCTACCAAATGCTCTTCCCACGAATAGATATTAATCGGCAAATACCCGCGGAACCCTCCCGAGTATCTCTGAGTACGGTACCGCGTATACCGGGGAACGCCAACATGCACGCGTAACGTATCCCACCAAGCACGTCCATGAAACCCGCGTTCGGTATTACCAAAGTCAATCTCGTTAAAGTCATTAAGGCAAAGTCCCTTAGGAAGACAGTACTTAATGACTTGCTTAAGCACGGTATCGGGTACGCTTGTGGTGTTAACTAATTTCATACTCACATTATGGAGGAAATACTGTTAGATGCAAGCCTTAAATATATAGCATATAAATTACCGTTTCTTAATAAGTAACTACAAATATAATGAGCCGGTTCTTAAAGATATTACAAGAGGTGAACATATCCAACAACCCGGCCGTTTATACGAGCAAGGTAGAGGCCATGGTAGAGTACTTAAAGGATAAAGAAAATATACTGTTCCTGACTACCAGTAATAGGTGGGAAGGTGATAAAGAAATGCCTAAGAGTACGCAACTGGCCTGGCACATTGAATCGTTTCTCGTAGGTAAAAACGTTAAAGTAATCGATGTCAGCAAGCTCAAGATACATTGCTGTGAAGGTAATGTGAGTAAGTCTACCGGCAATAACTGCGGAGTAAAAGAAGCTACCTTAAAAGATAAAGAAAAGAACCCCTCAGGCGATCACCGGTGCTGGGCCTCTGTCAATAACAAGGATGATGAACTCTGGAAGATATCTAAAGAGTTATTTGAAGCCGATGCCGTAATATTCTTTGTAAGCGTAAGATGGGGTCAGACCAATAGCATTTACCAGACACTTATAGAGCGTCTAAACTGGATTGAAAACCGTCACACCACGCTCGAACAAGATAACATTATAGAAGGCAAAGTTGCAGGTCTTATCGTAGTAGGCCAGAACTGGAACGGCTCTCAGGTAATCGATACGCAGAAAAAGGTATTATCGTTCTATGGGTTCGAAGTACCCGAACAACTAACCTTTAATTGGCAGTATACGGATAACGCTAAAGATGAAACGCAGAAGAGTTATAAGGCTGCACCCGAGGCCTTCGAGCAAGCTTTCGACTTTAAACTCTCTTCTAAAGAGAAATAAGTATTACAAGTAACCGTTAAGGGATTTATCGAGACTCCCTATATAGGTATTTCCCCCAAAAAAATATACGCGCAAAAAAATCGCGGTTACTAGATAAACGGGATTAACGGAGGGAGCCCTATATAGGAAATTAACCCGGAAAAAACTGAAAAAGGTTTGCATGCAGAGAAACCAGTGTTCAAGAACCCTGTATATATAAATCTAATTCCCGCGCTTAGGGTGCATTATGACCGTTGGTCTATAGGATACCCGGTCGCTAATAGAGCCATTGGTATTAGACTAGCCGTCCATCTAGATGCTACCATCACTCAGAGCTGCCCTACCTGGTACGATACTACCTCTCTATTGTAATCTCTTTTATATAGCTCTGTGAGCTATATTGTTTAGTTAACCTTAGGAGCTACTACCGTGCACTTGACTCCATCCTTGTAGGTGATGGTGCGCGTTGTATACTGAGCAGCATACTCAGCAGGCGATAGCTTGCCGAGCGCTACGCCTTGCTCGAGCAATGGGCGAACGATCTTAGCCTTCTTACCGAACGATGCAGCACGTTGGGCACGATCTTCTTTCATACCAGTACTTACCTTACCGGCACCCTTGCTTACATAAGCTGATAAGAAGGCTTCTAATGAGCCATGCTGAGCGATCTTAGCAGCAATGATCGTCTTATTGGTCCAGGTGACGACCTTGCCGGTAATGTTGCACGTTAGTAATAGTTTGTTAGGAGTATTAATCATAGGAGTATTATGGTAACGTTAGAGTAGAACGGCAAGCCTTAAAGCTTATTAGATAGGACCCATTTAGCCTTATTGAGCGTATGACGAGCCTCATCCATCAGACTACGATCGATCATCTCCTGGACATCAGAGAGCATCGACATTACCAGCAACTTATTGCCGCCTACAAAGGGTGAGTCCTTATCTTCTGGAAACAAGAACTGCTCATCGTACCACTCGCCGATGGAGGGCACGCCATACATCTCCATCATACGTTTCGTTACAATTGGCAAGAGGTCGTTCATATGGCGTGGGGTGTCAATGATTGCTTTGTTATTCATAGGAGTAGTATGGTAACAATTAGATAAAAGGTCAAGTCAATAATTCCAAATGATTACCTTAGTACCATCGAACAAGTTATCGGTGTACTGTTTAAACTCCCCATCCCAACCATCCTCATATCCTGGAGATTGGGTATCGAGCTCATATGTTCGGGTATGATTGGTACGAGTGGACTTGATTGTGAATCGAGAGAAGCTCTCGGTCATACCAAGTAACGAGCTGAGTTCAGCTGTACCAATACCATTCTTCCAGTTGAATTGATCTGAGGTGAATTGTTTCATAAGAGTAGTATGGTAACGGTTACGGTAGTTGGCAAGCCTTAAAGGGCTACCTCTTCAAAGCTAAGATGATCTTCACTCCAGAAGACCTTAGAGGTTCGAACGGATACTCGTTCGCCGGTTACCGTCTCGTACAAGTTACGGTACACTGCATAACCGTCTGCTAGTCCAACCAATTGGTTTTCATCTAAGAGTTGTAAGGTGTTGTTCATGTTACTTGTTAATTTGTTTTTATTCTTCATAAGAGTATTATGGTAACGTTAGAGTAGAACGGCAAGCTCTTAGTAGCTGTTCTTTCTATCCTCTTTTTCAGCTTCGAGAGCATCATTTTCAGCACTCCATTGCTTGTATTGCTCTACGGTGTACACTCCCATACGAGCTAGGTCATATGCAGTCAATGCTGATACAACATAGAAGGCATTACCAGATGCTGCACGCATACGAGCTTCAAAGGCTGCGTTCTGATTGGCAAGGTAGTTGTTGAGGACGATCTGATCGAACTCCCACGTAAGACTTTTTGATTTAACATTCATAAGAGTAGTATGGGAACAGTTCCGTTAGTTGGCAAGCTTTTATTCCAGAGCCCCGAGATGATCTAACAACACATTCAAAGCAATACTCTCCAATTGCGTAATGGTGGTAATCTGTTGCGGAGTAAGCCAACGCCACAGCTCAAATGCCTCAGGATGGTTCTCCATCTCATGCAAAGCATTACTCAGGTAGGCGTGGATAGTCTCCAGATGCGCTGCAGCAGTTGCAATTGAATTATCAATGTTGTTGTTATTCATATGAGTAGTATGAGAACGTTTGCAGTAGGCGGCAATAGCTTTACTTCATCCACGAACCGAACCCATTAACAATAGCGGTGACCTCTTCCCAGGTTAGATCTTTGGCGAGATCGATTGCATCGAGCTCCTTCTTTAGATGCTCGATCGAACGAGCGACTACTTCTTCTCTAACGTTGTTGTTATTCATAGGAGTAGTATGGGAACAGTTCCGTTAGTTGGCAAGCTTTAAACCTTCAGACCAGCCTTTGCTAGGATCATATCACTCACATACTTCTGAAGTCTAGCTAGATTAGATATCTGGTACTGTACCACTACTCGAGCTAGCTTGATGTCCTTGTCTTGAATAGGAGCTGCTGCTAGAGTCTCGAGTACGAGTTGTTTAGTAGCTTCGAAGTCACTAGAGAACAGTACTTGCTCTCTGATAGGGGTAAGGATTGAGGTACTCTTCATGGTGCAGATAGAATAAGAACTACTTCCTATTATGGCAAGCTCTTAGTCCATACTGTACTCTGCAGAGTACTCTAGGGTAACCGGGATATACTCCGGTGTACCACTAGTCTTGATCACGACCATCTAACCAGAAGCAGACCACAGTAACTAGAAGACCTAAGCACGTTAGAAAGATACCACCTGCTATCCAAGTAAAGATGAGGTCCCAGTTCATTCGATCTCTTCAAGGAATTCATCAGGCTCATCTTGCTCTTCGTCTTCGTCTACTTCTAGATCAGATCGGATCCCTTCTATTAGATCATCGAGTACTTCTTTGCGTGATAGGTCTCCGTCCTCGAGCATTGCATCAGCAATCTCGGTGCGAATTAGTTTTAGAATCTTTTCGTAGCTCATAACAGTAATGTAGGTTATTTAGTTGTAAAGGCAGGTACTTAGCAAAAATAATGGCCCATCCGGGGTTACCAGATGAGCCACTATGCGAATGAAAAACACCAACAATTAATGAGTCTGCGCGACTGGTGACCGACGGCCCTCACGCGACGTGAAGGAAGCCTGAAGCTTCTCAAGAGAGCCAGCACGCGCAATCACCTTATCGATATACGACGGCGAGGTATACTTGACTTGCTTGCCCGTAACCTTGCAGGTCAGCACCAATGGCAAGGCATAGCCACGCTCACTAATGCGAGCAGAGCGGTTCTTTTCAATCGTAGCGGAACGCTTTTCAGCGGTAGTATTTTCAGTATTCATAGTATGGTTTTGTTTAGTTATACCTTAATGGTATGAAGTTATTGTATATTAATCTAGAATTATTGCAACGGTTATTATCGATTAAACGTTGGTATAGCGAGCGAGTGCCTTGGTGGCAACCGCGAAGTGATTGTAAGAAGACCCCTTTTTACGATAGCTGGTAATGACCGGAGCAGCGAAGCGGGTCCAGCTGATACCCTGCAAGTAAGCACCATAGGCAAGAGCAGCATCAAGCGCCTTACCGGCACCCTTGTATTTGCTATCGCTGAACGCTTTCGAGCGGCTGACGTTATTACGATTCACCTGAGCCTTCCATGTATTCCTATTAGTCATACGCGTAACATTGACGATGTTATTATTTTTCATATTTGTTTCTATTATTGTTTTGTTTTGTTGTTGGAACTAAATTACATATTTGCGAGTATCTCTTTGGTATCGATTAACAGCCCATCGACGGTGACTTGCAGTTTGGTTGCCCCATACGCATCGTGAACATACTGCTTAATGAGAGGATCGAGCTCAAAGATACCCGGGAATTTTTCAACCAGCTTACCCCAACCTGAATTAAACGTCGGCGTACTGATCCAGTTAATTGAATACTCTTTTACTAGATCTTCAAACTCTCTGCCTCGTTCCCCTCGGAGCAACCCCATTACGAAGTTACTAATGTCCTGGATGGAGGTAAGACGCTCGTCTTTTTGCATCTCTTCAACGAGCACCCGGATAGCATCGTATTGATGATTATTAAGACACCGTTTGCAGTCCTCAATTGAGAACTCTACTTGATATGTTTTATTGATATTCATTATGATAATATTATGGTAACAATTAATGTAAACGGCAAGCCTTAAGCTCTAAACGTTGCCCACCAATGCGAGTTAGCCTTAACTCCCATCCCCCCTTTAAAAGGTTTTTCCTCCGTACCATAAGCTAGTACGGGTATACCTAGAGCCTCAATATCGTTCTTGAAGTCCAGAGCAGTCTTATCGAACTTATAGTAGAAACCTCTACGCGCCGTATACGTACCATCTTTATGGCGCGTTACCAAATCAGCTAAATAGCCGATCTTTTCCTTTACTTCTTTCTCCTTCATAATAGCAACGACTACTTCAGCTACTTGTTGTTTTGTCATATAAGGTATAATGGTAACAAATACCGTAAACGGCAAGCCTTAAACCAATTCAATCTCTTCTGCTTCAGCTACGAGCAATACTGCCTTCTCGTAAGCTACATCGTATTCATCGTCTTTGAACTCGCCATCTCCGAGTAACATCTCGGTCTGCCATTCAATGGCTTCCCGGAACTTACGTTCAAAGAGATCTGCGGACATATAGGGTGCAATTATTTTGATCATAAAGTATTAAGCTCCTACTGCGACATAATAGCCGACAGCTTTAACGGTTAATAGCTCGGTACCCATAATAGGTTCGAACTGGGGGTTACATCCTGCAAAGTAAATAATTGCTTCATGAACTAAGTCCTGATCGGCTTTGTTGATGGTAGCACTGATGGGGTTCTTCCAATGTTCAGAGTTCTGAACGCTAGCGAACGCTTGTTGCAGCTGTTCGACTGTATACACTTCGTGTGCGTATTTCATTGTTGATATAATGGTAACGTTTCTGTTAACTGGCAAGCCTTATTTGTAGGTAGCCATCATTACAGACTTCTTATGGGTAATGTTAGCGATACGTTGCAGGCCATCTAAACTCCATTCCACTATATCGGCCAATTCCCAATCGCCGAGATTGCGGCCAGATTGATCAGCATAGAAGCTTTGCCCGGATCCAATCTTATAGTTTTGTTTGACTTGCTCTAAGCTACTAGACGTAACCACTACCTTCCATTTGTACTTCTGTTTGCCGATCGGCGCACGCAACCCCTTCAAACTAATAAAGAGTAGAGCCGACATCCCCTTCTCATTTCCGAAGGTCCAGCAAGAGTTAATGTTACCGTACATTTCATTCGAACCATCGGAGAGCTTTACGCTCCCGACTTGCGATATAGGATATTTGTTCATCATTGTGCTAATAATATGGTAACGTTTCCCTTTTTTGGCAAGCCTTAAATTAAACTCCACCTATTTTACTCATCACCTCACTCTCATTCTCTCCCTCACAAAATCCCATATCATCAATCAACCATACCCCTTTACTCTCAACACACTCCTCTTTAAAACTCTCATAATCTCCTTCCTCACAAATTTTATTATCAATAAATACCTTCTTAAAATCTCCAATAATAATCCTTCCTTCTCCCATCACTAATCCAAATAATTTATTTTTCATAACATAAATATATCCCTTTTAATTAATTTGGCAAGTTTTAATTAATATATTAAGTGTTTTTTATTAAATTTTAAGCTTGCAACCCTCCCTTAAAGTTCCCATAATAATCTTATGAATGGGTCTGCCCGCGCTGAATCACTTCGGTTACGCTGATTGGTTTACCGGGTAACGGTAGAAGAGAGCCTCAATTGCTCGAGGCTCTCTAGGGTATCTAGATCGATACCTCCACCATTACGATAGCATCGCGAGAGCTTTCTTCCCGTTAGCTACATAAGTGTCAACCGACTTGTCGTTACGAATTACGTTCCAGAAGTCAGACTTAGCCATCCGACCGAGTCCGTACTCACTCGAGAACACCTGACGCGTAACGTTACGTCCGGACCGGCGCGTGGATTCATGGGTGTAATAGTCCGTTACGGCACTGAATGCATCAGCTCGGTTCGCTCCGTTATTACCCTTACCGACCTGAAACAGATCCGTCAGACGGTTAACCTTGGTCAACGTCTTAGGTCCAAGATCGCGACCCTCTTCCGAGGTACTACGGATCATCCAACCGGCGAATAGATCACGTGCTTTATCCACCTTCATCGGTTCGTTGAGTAGACGTTCGAACTGAGCTTTGAACTTAGCCTGCGTACCTGCATAAGCATCAATGATCTCCACGATGTTATCCAATCGCGCAATGACGTCCTTCGAATGCTTAACCTTACACTTAACCTCTTGCTCACCATGCAGATTCATACTAAAGGTATTATCACATACCGTACATGTATTCGAAGCATTGGTCCAGAGAGCTGAAGTCTGATCATGACCATTACCGAAGTTGAGGAAGTCTTTGAACTCGCGTTTACCCACCTTGAAGCTTTCCATCCCTTTGATTGACAATGAGACAAACACGCGACCACGGTTATTGACCGATCCCACGGATTCAACTACGGCTCCCTTCACTCCACTAATCGCCTCTCCGATCATATCGAGGAAAGCTTTGTTAGATACCGGGGTATAGGTCCCGGCAAACGGCTTACCGATGAACTCATTATCATCCGTACCCGTGAGGATCTTGAACGGCACCTCGATATCCCCTGCCGTCTTCAGACCTACCTCTTGGATATCCCATTTGGTAAGCCAGTTGTTCTTGAGATCGAGCACCTCATTGATCTGAGTTAGATTGTGCCAACCCATATGACGGCCTTCTTGGCGGTCGCGATTAGTAATTCCATGTGACATATATTTGATTGATTTGATTGTTACCTTATTACCCGATCATTATCGGTACAGAACCAATGAATGGCAAGTACTATGTTAAGGTTTAACGTTTGGTGAACTCGAGGTCCTTTTCTAGAGTATAAGTGTTCTTGCAGTAATCCGGATAATCCTTCTCGGATTCAAAAAGAATAGCAAAGGGAGTAGTAGCAGAACCATAATGGTGCCAAGAGTCTTGAAGGCCTTCGTGGGTGACACCATCGTAAAACTCTATCTCGGTAACACCGCGAGCTTGAGCTTGTGTGAGTAAGTTAACCATTTCAGTTATTTTCATAGTCTATATAATCGGCACTGAACCAATGATTGGCAAGTACTATGTTAAGGTTTTACGTTTAATGAAATCAGCACGTAGAACCCGGTGTTCAGCACTGCTCAAATCCCGAACAGGGCCTTCGATTTGCTCGAGCCGTGCTAGTAATTGCTTGAGGTCATTGATGTGCCGGCTTATTGCTCTAAAGTTGCGCGGCCTATCCCACAAGTACTCACAATCTGGATAAGACCGGAAAGGCTCTCTCTTGTGAAGACTGCACATGATGTGCTCGATCATTTCTTGCGCATAATTGGCAACGAATTCAGGATCATCGAGGGTTAGGTAGAACGGTTGGATTTTCATAGTCTATATAATCGGTCCAGACCCAATCACCTGCAAGTACTATGTCTAGAAATGTGCTCCCTCTAAGAAGAAACAAGTTTACCACTGGCATCCTACGTAACTATAGGCTTGACCTATCTCTAGATATCCGTACCATATCATAAGAATAAGAGGACCTCGTTAATCCGGGATGACCTAGCCACTGCGGTAACACGGATTGCGTTACATCTTTATAAGCGCCCAGTCCCTTACAATAGCTTATTATGGTAACTATAGGGATATATGGCAAGCCTATTAGTTAATGCAAAATAACATAATTTAGTTCTTTCCTTGCCATAAGAAAGTACCTATAATAGGGGTGCAATTAGGGGTACATGAGTTTATCTAATACCAGATAGACCATGAAACTCTCTAATACTGAAGTTGGTATTAGAATTCCTTATTCCCCTTTACCCATAAGTTTAGCTAATCCTTTATAGGTATTACGAGCTCTTATGGAGGATGGGGATTATTAGGGAGAATGGGGTAGAACGGGATTTCCTCAGGAGTTCCCTATATAGACAAGGTGACCAGGTT
>Ga0222712_10000266_pt1 | contig 73276 bp, 66 predicted proteins | sample C33_657DmetaG_FD_165043 | JGI IMG/M metagenome (GOLD analysis project Ga0222712, IMG submission 165043) | Estuarine water microbial communities from San Francisco Bay, California, United States - C33_657D | ecosystem: Environmental > Aquatic > Marine > Unclassified | place: USA: California... | reverse complement strand
AGCATTTTTTGCACCCGACTGAGGGTTAGGATTGTTTAGCACTTGGTTGCGGATCAGGCCTTATTCCATTTTGCCAAGTGGATGGCCCTACCGAAACGACTTCTTGCCATTTAGTCTAGACAACCTCACGATTTCAGACTTAAGAAAACTTTGAAACTCTTGTCCGGTTGATGCCTTGACTGCCAACCCGAGTGTGGCATGTTTTTTTTGCAAGCCAAAGCAACGGCCACGATAACCCGCATTGCTTAGCGTTCTGTGCCTATACTAATGGCGCTCACGCCGTTGCGTAGCTGACTTCTAAGATATCGAGCTCTTCTACGCCGCCCGGCGTACGAAGTGTGATGGTGTCTCCGACACGCGCTTTATTCAGCGCGCGAGCAACCGGTGAGATCCAACTGATTTTTCCGTTTAACGGTTCGGCTTCATCAACACCGACAATTGTCACTCGCCGCTCGAAACCGGTTTGATCCGAATACAGTACGGTTGCACCGAAAAAAATCTGATCGCGATTTTGTTGCTGGGCTGGGTCAACGATCTCAGCCAGTTCAAGCCGCTTGGTTAAGAAACGCATGCGACGATCGATCTCGCGCAAACGTTTTTTGCCATACAAGTAATCGCCATTTTCAGAGCGATCGCCATTTGAAGCTGCCCAAGACACGATCTGCACCATGGCTGGCCGCTCTTCGTTCATCAGCTTAACCAACTCACTGCGCAGCGCAGCGTAGCCGCCAGGGGTCAGATAATTGCGCGTGCCTTTAGGTAACGCAGCTGCCTCGGGCAGCTCGTCGTCATCGTCATTATCTTGTTCTTTTACGAAGGCTTTGTTCATCACTCTAAAAATATATTTTGCAATTCTGAAATGATCTACTGAGCGTCTTTGAATAATCTGCTGTGCCGTTCTGCAATGAGTTAGGGAGTATCTTTAGACAATCTTTTGTACCGCTTTGAAACACAAGACAGAAAATCTATCACTCGTGTCTTTTATCATTCTGAAAAGCATGTGGGCGAGTTTTGCAAAACAAACGTCAGATAAGGTCTTGCCAAACGGGCTTTAAATCAGCAGGCAACGGCGGCAGACTACCAAACTCAATCTTGCTTTCTTTTGAACTATGAAAATCTGAACCACATGACGCCAGAAAATCGTAATGACGCGCGATCTGGGCATACTCTTGATACTGCGGCACGGTGTGGCTGCCAGTAATGACTTCAATCGCCTGGCCGCCGACATCTTTAAACGTATCAAACAGTGCACCGAACTGTGTGGGTGTGTAGTGATAGCGACCGGGGTGCGCGATCACCGAGACGCCACCTGCACCGCGAATCCAGCTCACAGCGTCTTCGAGCTTGGCCCACTGCATCGGTTCGTGCGCGGGGCCCTCATCGCTTAGATAATGGTCAAACACGCTTTGCACCGTTGCGCAATGACCAGCTTGTACCAAGAAGCGTGCGAAATGTGTGCGGCTAATTAATTCGGGATTGCCCGCAAACGTCAGTGCGCCCTCGAAAGCGCCAGGCATACCAAGCTTGGCTAAACGCTCGCCGATGCGACGCGCACGAGCTGCTCTGCCTGCGCGGGTATCACGCAAGCCCTGCACTAACGCTGCGTTCTCGGGATCAATGCCCAGCCCAACGATATGTACGGTTTGTTTCGCCCAGGTCACTGAAATCTCGACACCTGATAGATAGCACATACCAAGCTCTTCTGCCCTGACGCGCGCGCGCTGTTGCCCAGACACTTCATCATGATCCGTCAGTGCCCATAAGGTCACGCCGCAGGCATGCGCGCGCTCGGCCACCACTTCGGGCTCATACACACCGTCAGAAATCGTGGAATGACAATGCAGATCGGCACAAAAAGCGGGCGTTTGACTAAGCATATAAAAAATCCGCTATGACTTTGACTTGATCGTCAGTCATGAGAGTTGGTGCATGACCCACGCCCTTAAACTCGTGAGACTGAGCCCGTGGATTACGCTCAAGCATTTGCTGCAACGTTTGTTTAGACAACAAATCAGACTCTGCACCGCGCAAGATCAAAATCGGTGTTTGAACAGAGGTATAGGCCGACCACAAATACTGCTCACCTTGCGCCGCGGCTTCAGGCGTCATGCTTTTAAACGGCATCGCCAGCCCTAAATCATAGTGCTTTATCCAACGACTATTTTGCTCGATATAAGTGTAGCGGGTGAGCTCTTCCCACTGTGTCTTGGTATGCGGCCCAAAAGACGCTGCTGTCTGTTTGACATACTGAACTGCGTCTTGAAAGCTAGCAAACTCAATTGCCTCGCCTACATATTGGCCGATACGTTCAAGTGAAACCGGCTCAAGGTGGGGCCCCACGTCATTCAGTACCAGCCGATCTAGGCGAACCCCTGTTGAAGGCAAGTCTGAGTAATGCTGGGCGGGGGTCAGGTTTTGTTGTTGTACGCGCGCCAAAGCCAATGCACCGGCGTAAGCTAAGCCGATCAAGCCCCCCATCGAAGTGCCTACCCAGTGCAACTCAGCAGGTTGCAGGCGATCCACCAAATTCACCATGTCAGCGGCATATTGGGGCACCGCATAGAAAGCTGGGTTTGCCAGTCGATCCGACATCCCGCGACCAACCACATCGGGGCACACGACCCGATAATCTTGAGCTAACCGCTTAGCCAACACATCAAAATCGCGGCCGGTGCGCGTCAAACCGTGCACGCACAACACCACTTTTTTGTTTGAGGGATCGCCCCACTCGGTATAGGCCATACGATGCAAGCCAGCTGGACTGCTACACATGACTGCTCTGAGGCGGGGGGTGGCCATAAGGGGCTCCAGGTAACTGTTTCGTCGAGCAAGGGGACGAGCATTCACCATGCAACAAGCCTACATACAACGTCACCTTATCGATCATTGTAGTGGGTATCACTCGATTCATACAATCGCACGCAAGCCCTTTATGGGCGCCGTTGATGCCAGTAACGCTGTCGAAGTTGGCTATACGCTTGAACCTTTAGGCCAATTGGCAACGACTCTGCCACAACAGCGCCGTGTTGGTCGGTTTGCCAGAATTTTGTCTGCGCATCAAGCCAGCGGCGCTGAATGACGGGATGCGGGTGTCCAAAGCGATTTAGATACCCAGTCTGCGCGATCGCGTGTTGCGCCTTGATCTGTTGCACAAAGCGCTTTGAGGAGGACGTGTCTGAGCCATGATGTGCCACCACGACAAGGTCAGCCGCCAACCCACTCACCACGACGGAGGTCGGGATCGCTGAGTCAGATTTGAATGACTGAGGCGATTCTGGTGATTCAGGCAACTCTGCCGCGTGCTGCTCAACCAACAATTGCTCTTGCTGAATCCCGATGTCTCCAGGCAACAGGGCCGAATGCCGTAAGCCTTGAACGTGAAGCACACAACTTTGCGCATTTTTTGACAGCTTGCCTTTGGCAGAGCGCAGAGGCGCGACCTTGTTGGAGCCATTCACCTCAACGGGTTGCTTCGCTTCAGGATGCAAAAACTGAAACACTACACCATCCCACACCCAACGTTGCCCTCTTTCGCAAAGCAAGGCCCGCTTGGGCGCTTTAACAAACGCTGTCGGGGCACTCGTTGGCCCTGCCTGTCTAAGCCAGTCTTGTAGCGCGAACGAACTATAAAACGTGCCAACCGGTAGCGCCTTGAGCACTGCTAGCAAGCCCCCTGTGTGATCGCTATCCGCATGCGAGACAACCAGGCCATCCAGCTTGCGCACGCCAAGCGCCCGCAAGCCTGGCAAGATCGTACGCGTACCGGCCTCGCTCACGCCTTGGCGTGGCCCTGTATCAAACAAAACATCGTGGCTTTGCGTTTGCAAAAGCGCCGCTCCACCCTGCCCGACATCAAACGCTAGCAACCGCCAGCTTCCAGACGCAGGTCGTTGCGGCTCAAACGACAAGACTGGTACTAGCAGGCACCAACCAGCCCAGCGAACAGGCCAACCAGGAGGCTGTAGCGCCCAGCACAACCCAGCACCGGCAAGCGCCAAGGTCCAAAACGGTGCTGCAGCCACATCAAAGGCAGCCCACGATAAATTTGCTAACCACGTCACGGGGATGAGTGTGTATTTGAGCGCTAGGTGAGCGAGCATACCGCTTGCTTTGGCCAACCAACCTAGACCAGGTATCATGCCAAAGACTGCCAAAGCCAGCGCCAACGGCGTCACGACAAACGTCAACACAGGGATCGCAAGCGCATTAGCCAAGGGCGACACCAACGAGACCTGCTGAAACAAAAAGGTCAACACCGGCAGCATCGCAACTGTAATGAGCCACTGCAAACGCGTTGCCTCGGCGCACACTTGTTTGGCGCGTTGCCAGTGCGAGTGCGCCTGGCTCAGTTTGCTACCCACCATGCCGGCTGCAAACAAAACCCCTACCGCCAAAAACGACAACCAAAAGCCGGTCGCCAGTGGCGCCCAGGGATCAGCCAGAACCACCACCGCGGCGGCGGCGGCCAACACGCGAGACGCCGATAAAGGATGGCGCAGCAGTATCGACGCTGCGACGCAGGCCAACATAAAAAAGGTGCGTTGGGCAGGCACACCCCAGCCGGCCAATAAGCAATACAACCAAGCCACTAGCATCGCCACAAGCGTCGCCACCACCCTTGCGGGGACTCGTTCGCACAGCAAACGCCCGCGCCAACTCATGGTCTTCATCAGCAACAGCGTGAGCCATCCGCCAACCGCTGCCAGCATGGTCACATGCGAGCCGCTAATTGAGACTAAGTGAGTAATTCCTGTCAGGTTGAAGATCCGCCAGTGCTCTTGCTTGACACTATCTTGGTCGCCGATGGCCAGAGCGATCAGCACCGCACCATAGGACATGTTTACCGTGACGCGGCGCATGCCTTCGCGCACAACATGTCGCGCGCGTGCCACACTCACCGAGAAGCTTGCGTAGGGCTCATCCGCTAATAAGACCGGAACCCCTCGCACGCGCCCGAGCGCTCGAATGTTTTTTGCAAAGAGGTGGCCTTCATAATCAAAACCATGCGGATTGAGATTGCTATGTGGTCGACGCAATACCAGCGCGGCACGAAACAGCTGCCCAGGCAACACCTGAGGCATGGTCGGCGTCTTTAACCAAGACACTTGTAAAGAGGTGGGCACCCCTGCTTTGAAGGGCTCAAGCACTTGTGCCTCAAAGCGCAGACTTTCTGAGGTGTCGTTAGGCAAAGACGTCACCCTAAACGTCAGGCGGGTGACAACGTTTTCATGCTCAAGCGCGAGTACGGCGCTTAGGCGCTGCTCTGCACGCCAAGTTACCCAGGTGATGCTTAACAATAAGACCAACAAAACTACCGTAGGCTGCTGCAACGTCCGACCAGCGCGTTTAATCTTGTTAGTCTGCTTTTGATCGTCGCCTCGTTGAAGCAGGCACAATAGAGCGAATAGGCCTGCAACACAAAGACTCGCTGCATACAAGCTCTCGAGGGCGGGCAGCCTAGGCGAGCTCTGCACCAGCACCGCACCCAACACAATCGCCAGCGCACAAATTGTACCCATGCAGCATCACACCAAACGTGTGATGCTGCCGCTTGTCGCGCATCGGCGCAACAAGGACTGGACAAAAACATCGCGTTCGAACCTAAACTTGTTAAGTTCTAATAAGTCATAACTACGGGCTTTAGAAAAAGCCCCCAGCCATGCCTCGACATCTCAATTAACAGAGACCAATGAAGACTCGCACGGGTTGACTACACCACCGTTGCTACATACCCTTCAGGCGGCGCAACATAGCCAGGTATTTGGGTGACATCGACCTCGTCAATCTGTTCAGCACCCAGGTACGCTTTGGCGTACTGCAGATAAACTTTCTCCCAAATAAAGACATCAAAGAGATCTGGGTCGATATGTTGCCCTAAATTCATCGAGCCCATAATTTTCAGCGACTCAGACAGGGACTTTGCTTTTTTGTACGGACGATCGCTTGCGGTTAACGCCTCAAAAATATCGGCAATCCCCATGCAACGTGCCTGTACCGACATTTGGTCGCGCGTGAGGCCCTTGGGGTAGCCCTTGCCATCCATCCGTTCATGATGGCCGCCTGCATCGCCAGTCACATCTAACTTGGCGGTTGCTTTAACCTGAATCTTTTGGGCGTTGACATCTATTGCACCGCCGGTTTGCCCAGAGGTCTTGCCGCTAGCATCCAAGTTACCAGCAACACTCACCGAGCCCGAACCACCGTCTAACACGATCTTGCCGTTCACCATTTGTGCCGATGTGGCAACCACCGCGCCACCGGTGTTAATCACTTGCCCAACAACTTGTGAAGCCGCACGCGCCGTCATCAACACACGACCGCCAGCCGCTTGAATCGACCCAGCGTTATCGACAATCGCCTTGCCATCTGTAGGGCTAACATCAACAGGTGCCGTCACCACAAACGCCAAGGTGTTGTCGCCACTTAGGTCGAGCGTAAACGCCTTCGCACCGCCCAACACCACTTGCCCTAAGTTAGCCTCGATATAGCCTTCGTTGCGAACAGCCTCGCCTGCCAACACGGCATAGCCACCTTCGGCCACGATAATGCTGCCCTGATTCACAACGCTTGCGCCGGGCACGCCGCCGTCTGTAAAGGCATAATTGCCAGCCATAAATGGTTGATCAGTCAACGAACGTGTGGTGGCCAAAAAGCTGCCCGCAGCGACCTGACCGCCTGGTGCGATCAAGACACCGTTTGGATTCAGCACCCATACTTGGCCATTGGCCTGCAGTGCGCCTTGAATAACAGAGGCTTGTGTACCCGTGACGCGATTCAATGCAATCGACGAAGCTGAGGGCTGCACAAAGCGCACCGACGAGCCGCGACCAACTGAGAAGTTGCCCCAGTTAATCACTGCCTTGTCTGAAGACTGCTTGATGGTGGTTTGCGCGGCAGATTGGGTGATCGTTGCAGAGCCTGAAGAGACAACACCGCCACTGGGCCCGGCCGCATGCACAGCTACCCCAGCGTACAAGCATAAAAGCAGCACCACGGCACGAAAGCGCAGAAACACGCTAAGCGTGACTTGCATGCAGAGTAATAGGATAGAGATTACTAGTTTCAACAAAGAGGCTCGCGACTAAGCAAAACACACAATTAATTTCAGAATGTGTGGATTTTGCTTGATGAACCTGTTGTGCCGTCGTAATACGGATACCAAACCTCGTTGCAGAGGCATATCGTGCATTAATGTGCTTAGCTTTGCGTTATTTGTCTTCTGGCAAGCGATAAATCTGTTCAAAAAAACAACTCAATCTTTCATGGCTTTAGCGGATTAAGATCACAAGCAACGCGAACCTTCTGCTGCGCACACTACGCTTTCGAACATGACGCAAAGTCGGGATCACAACAACGCACTCGACAAAATCAAAGCGACCAGAAAAAAACTACACCACGAAGCGAACCTTAATGCGCAGCAACCGCCAAGCGAGGGCAAACCCGTCGTGCCGTCTCAGCAGTTGCCTTCACTACCTCGTCCACCGAGCACCCACGTAACCTAGCAAGCGTCTGCGCAATCTGGAGCACCTCGTGCGGTTCGTTACGAGCCCCTTTGGCTAGCCACGCTGGTGAAATATCCGGCGCATCGGTCTCAAGCACCAAGGCACTTAACTCAAACTCTGTCGCCAAGCGCCGAATCTGCAACGAACGATCAAACGTCATGGCCCCACCAATGCCTAACGCAAAGCCCAGTTCAACAAACTGTTGCGACTGTTGCACGCTGCCGTTAAACGCGTGCGCAATCCCGCCACGGACACGATGTCGCCGCAGGTATTTCAACAAGGTGTCTTGCGAACGTCGCACGTGCAACAACACGGGCAAATCAAACTCAAGCGCGAGCTTTAACTGCGCTTCGTAAAACAACTCTTGCTTGGCGCGAGGCGCGCCCGACGAAATTTCGGGGATAAAAAAATCAAGCCCAATTTCACCCACGGCAATGAGCTTTGGATCAGCGCGATGCTGAAACAAGGCTTCGCGCAGTTGTTCTAAGGACTCGGGTGCAGCGCGCTCAACATACATTGGGTGAATACCAAGCGCATAAAACCCTTGCGCAAATGAATGTGCCAGCACACGTACACATTCAAAGTTAGCCACTTCAACTGCTGGGATAACAATGGCTTGTACGCCCGCCGCTTGTGCTCGCGCAATCACCTGCGCGCGGTCATGGTCGAACTCGGCTGCGTCTAAATGGCAATGCGTGTCAAACAGCATCGCGTCAAGACGCATCCACCAAGCGCCCTGCCTCCATATGTAGGCGGCGATCGGCTAAGGCAGCCAACTCTTGATCATGGGTCACGATCAAAAAGGCAGTTTTCGCTTCGGCGTTGACTTGCTTAAGTAAACGAAACATTTGCTGGGCGGTGTGGCGATCAAGATTACCGGTAGGTTCATCAGCCAACACACACGCTGGCTTGGCGACTAAGGCGCGTGCCAAGGCCACGCGCTGGCGCTCACCACCTGACAACTGCCCCGGAAAATGGTGCACCCTCGCCTGCAAACCCACCAACTCAAGTACTTTTTGCGCCTCAATACGTGCCTGCCCTCGTGACTCGCGTCGCACGATCAACGGCATTGCCACATTATCTAAAGCCGAAAACTCAGGCAACAAATGATGAAACTGATACACAAAGCCCAAGGCATGATTGCGTAAGCGACTGCGTTGGGCTTCAGACAAACCGTCAGTGGCTTGCCCAGACACAGTGATCGAGCCCGAACTAGGCAAATCCAACAACCCCAAGGCATGCAACAAGGTGCTTTTGCCTGAACCCGAAGCGCCGACTACCGCCACCATTTCACCGCGCGCAATTGCGATACTGACATCCACCAAGACATCGATGCGCGTTAAACCGTCGTCATAGTGTTTGGATAAGTGCGAGGCTTGCAACGCAAAATCAGTCATGGCGCAAGACCTCGGCGGGTTGCAAACGCGAAGCGCGCCAGCTTGGATACAGCGTGGCCAACAGCGACATGATTAATGAGGTAATGCCAATACTCGTGATATCAGACAGGCGTGGATCAGAGGGCAACGTGCTAATAAAATAGATTTCACGTGGCAAGAACTGGGCACCCACCATGCGCTCGATCGCAGGCACGATGACATCAATATTGAGTGCAATCGCCGAGCCACCCACCACTCCTAACAGCGTACCGATCACACCGATCAGTGCACCCTGCACTAAAAAAATGCGGGCAATTTCGCCAGGCGTTGAACCAAAGCTGCGCAAAATGGCGATATCAGATTGTTTGTCTTTCACCGCCATCACCAGCGATGACAACAAGTTGAAAGCCGCGACCGCCACAATCAAGGCCAAGATCAAAAACATCATGCGTTTTTCAGTTTGTACCGCCGCAAACCATGTACGATTGTTACGTGACCAATCTGCGACAGCCACAGTGTTCGGCAATAAGGGCACTAACTCTTGTGCAATTTGAGGGGCGCGATACATATCATTGACGCGTAACCGCACTCCAGCCATGGCACTGTCACGAAACAGCTTCGCTGCATCGGTCACGTCAACAAACGCTAACGACGAGTCGTACTCGTAGTGCCCCGAGCGAAACGTACCCACCAAGGTGAACTGTCGCATCCGCGGTGAAAACCCTGCCGGGCTGATATTGGCAGACGGCGCAAGCATCATAATGGTTTGCCCAATTCGCACGTTCAACGCGTCGGCTAGGTCTTGCCCGAGCACAATGCCAAATTCTCCAGCCCTGAGATCGGTTAAGCGCCCGCGCACCATCTGGCTGCCGACCGCTGACACCTCTTTTTCAGTGACTGGATCAATGCCCCGCACCTGCACCCCGCGAAGCTCTTGCCCACGCATCACCATGCCTTGAGCCGACACGAAAGGCGCACCTGCTAAGACAGACGGTGATTTTTTAGCCGCGGCAATCAACTCAGGCGCTTGGCTGATGGTGCGCTCTGCATCCGCACCGGAGGCGTAGATCTCAATGTGCGGCAGCACCGACAGCATACGATCGCGCACGTCTTTTTGAAACCCATTCATGACCGACAACACGACGATTAGAGCCGCCACACCCAAGGCGATGCCTGCCATTGAAGTCGCCGCGACAAACGAAACGAAGCGATCGCGTCGGCCTTTGCGACCGCGCAAGCTGCTGAGACCCGCATAACGGGCGCCAATCCACAATTCGTAAGGTAGTTTGAACACAGCGGCATTATTACATCAAACCTGCGGCGAACCGCTCTTCATCCCACTACAATCCATTTATGCATCTTTTGATTCCTGGGGCACTTCCCCTCTCTAACGTCGCCAAAGATCTGCTTCCACAGGTTGAGCAGCACTGCCCAGCGTTGGTCGAGCGTCTAAAAACGCTGGTCGCAGCGGTGCAAGAGCTCGCGCCCGAGCACACCGGTTGCACGCCCTTTGAGGCGATCAGACTGCAGCAACTGGGCTATACCCCGCCCGCGGGCGCGAACCTGGGCACAGGCCTCGCGGCACTGCACGCCGGGGTCAAGAACCCCTCCGAAACAGTATGGCTGGCTGAGTTAAGCGCGATTTCGGTGGGGCGCGAAGGCGCAACCATTGCCCACCCGGCCTCGTTTGAAATCACCACTGACGAGGCTGATGCCCTGTTTGACGCGGTATCAGGGCTGTGGGCCGACCGGGCGATTTCAGCGTTACCGCTGAATAATAGGCAGTGGCGGATCTGGCTTGACCCAAGCGCCAGTACCAGGTCCCTGACCCCGGCTGCGATGGCTGAAATGAGGCTATCTGACTGGTGGCCGCAAGAGGATAGCTTACGCGAATGGCGCCGGCTGTTGAACGAGATACAAATGGTGTGGCATGACCATCCCGTCAACCTCGCCCGCGCAGAGAGGGGCGAGATGCCAATCAATAGCTTATGGCTGTTTGGTGGCGCGCAGGGCTGGTCTTCGACTCAAGCACTCAGTGCAACTTACGAAGGCCTCCACACACCATACCTGCAAGGCGACTGGGCCGCATGGATCGCTGCTCTACCGGCCTTGTCTGAACACCTCGGCACACTCGAGCGCAATACAAGTTTGACCCTGACCGGCCAACAACGCGCCGTCGTCTTGACGCCCGCACGCAAACGCTGGTGGCATGCTCTGCTCGCACCACGCCCACAACTCTGGAACACCTGGTGGAATCTCCCAAACTAACCATTCGACGCGTCGATTTGACCACCACCCAACGGCTTGAGGCCTCGGGGGTACACCCGCTGCTGGCCCGACTTTGGGCGGCGCGCGGTATTACCCAGACCAAAGACGTACAGCTCGAGTGGCCTGCCATGCTAGCCCCCGGCACACTCACCCATGCAGCGCAGGCCGCCCAACTGTTGGCCGATGCCATTGCCGCCAATAAAAAGATGTTGATCGTTGCGGATTACGACTGCGATGGCGCGACCGCGTGCGCAGTGGGACTGCGAGCCCTGCGCGCCATGGGCGCTGATGTCGATTATTTAGTCCCGAATCGTTTTGAAACGGGTTATGGCTTGTCACCTGCTGTGGTTGATTTGGCCTTGCTACACCACGCCGGCAAGCCCGATCTCATTATTACGGTTGATAACGGCATTGCCAGCGTTGAGGGCGTAGCCGAGGCCAACGCGCAAGGCATTGGGGTCATCGTGACCGACCATCACCTGCCGGGCCAGACCTTGCCTGACGCGCTTGCCATCGTCAACCCCAACCAAGTCGGCTGTGGGTTTCCGTCAAAAAATCTTGCGGGTGTTGGGGTCATTTTTTATCTGATGCTAGCCCTGCGCGCTGAACTTCGCACGCGCGGTGTGTACCCCGAAAACGGTGGGCCACGCTTAGACGCCTTGGCCGATCTGGTCGCACTGGGCACCGTGGCTGATGTGGTCAAACTTGATCCAAATAATCGCTTACTCGTCACGCGCGGCCTAGATCGTATGCGCCGCGGATTGATGCAGCCTGGCATCCGGGCGTTGTTTGCCGTTTCAGCGCGCAATCCACAAGCAGCCAGCGGTTTTGACTTAGGCTTTGCCTTAGGCCCACGCATCAATGCAGCAGGTCGCTTAGCCGATATGGGCTTAGGGATTCGTTGCCTGACCACCGATGACGACACCCAAGCGCTCGAACTGGCGCGCGAACTCGACACCATCAACCGCGAGCGCCGTCAGATCGAAGGCGTCATGAAAGAGCAGGCCCTAGCCGCCACCGAGCAAATCCAAGCCGGCAAAATCGGGGCCTCTGTGTGTGTCTTTCACCCTGACTGGCATCAGGGCGTGGTCGGGTTGGTGGCCTCGCGGCTCAAAGAAAAATTCTTTCGTCCGACACTTGCCTTTGCCCCCGCCGGTGACGACGAGTTGCGAGGCTCAGGCCGCTCGATCCCCGATGTGCATCTGCGAGACGTGCTGGATTTGGTCTCAAAGCGCCACCCAGGCCTGATCCGCAAATTTGGTGGCCACGCGATGGCTGCGGGCTTGACGCTTGGACGTGACGATTTTGAACAGTTTTCACCTGCCTTTGAGCAAGCCGTGATTGAACTGACCGGGCGAAAAAGCTTTGAGCCCTTGATTGAAACCGATGGTTCGCTAGAGCAAGGCTTTTTCAACGCACAAGTTGCTGTGATGCTTGAACAAGAGGTCTGGGGCGCCGGCTTTGCTGCACCATTATTTTTAGACGACTTTATGGTGCGTAGCCAGAAATTGGTTGGCGAAAAACACCTAAAGCTCTTGCTTGAACGCGGCCACCAGCGCTTTGATGCCATTTGGTTTAATCGTGTCGATAGCCTGCCCGAGTTCGTGAAAGTGGCTTACAGGCTTGATCAAAACGTCTGGAACGGTCGAATCACAGTGCAATTGGTGGTTGAGTACGCTGAGGCTGCCTAGGACGCCGGCCGTTCTCCGTTAAACTACTGGGTTAAATCCTTAGATCGTGGAATGTAAAGCAGATGGAAGCAGAACGTCAGAATCAAATCTCGTCGCGGTTAACCGATTACGCGGCGCGCGAACGTGCGCTTCGGGGGTATCTTTGACTACGATGTCAAAGCTGAACGTCTGCACGTTGTTAACGCCGAACTAGAAGACCCAAACGTCTGGAACGACCCCAAACGCGCCCAAGAACTGGGCCGCGAAAAAAAGAATATTGAAGGGGTGGTCGGCACCCTCAGCAGCCTGGCACAGGCAATTACTGATTCGCTAGAACTCTTCGAACTTGCGGCTAGCGACAGCGATGACGATACGCTTGAATCAATCGAAGCCGACGCGGCCCAGTTTCAGGCCACCCTTGAGGGCATGGAGTTTCGCCGGATGTTCTCAAACCCGGCCGACCCGCTCAATTGCTTTTTAGATGTTCAAGCGGGCGCGGGCGGCACCGAAGCGCAAGACTGGGCCTCGATGCTCTTGCGTCAATATTTACGCTACGCCGAACGCAAGGGTTTTAAAGCCGAGCTGCTTGAAGAATCCGAAGGCGAAGTCGCCGGTATCAAATCAGCGACCATCAAAATTGAGGGCGAATACGCCTTTGGCTTTTTACGTACTGAAAGCGGCGTGCATCGTCTGGTACGCAAAAGCCCGTTTGATTCGTCGGGTGGTCGCCACACCTCGTTTGCCAGTGTGTTTGTCTACCCTGAGGTCGATGACTCGATCGAAATCGATATCAACCCGGCCGACTTACGCGTTGACACCTATCGCGCCAGCGGTGCAGGTGGTCAGCACATTAACAAAACCGATTCGGCTGTTCGTATTACACACATCCCCACCAATATCGTGGTGCAGTGCCAAAACGATCGCTCTCAGCATCGCAACCGCGCTGAGGCCATGCAAATGTTGAAGTCGCGCTTGTTTGAACTCGAAATGCGTAACCGGATGGCCGAGCAGCAAAAGATGGAAGACGCAAAAACCGATGTGGGTTGGGGCCATCAGATTCGCTCGTATGTGCTCGATCAAAGCCGCATCAAAGACTTGCGCACCAACGTTGAAATTTCAAACACACAAAAAGTCTTAGACGGCGATCTCGATCCGTTTATTCAGGCAAGCTTAAAACAAGGGGTTTAAAGATGACTCAGCTCACCATTCTGACTGGCACCACACGCGGCTTAGGTGCCGTGATGGCAACCCAATTGGCACAAAGCGGCGACCACATAGTGACGCTCTCCCGCGTAGCTTCTGACACCTTGGCTGCCACAGCAAAAGCACACAGCACAACCCTGACACAAATCAGCGTTGACCTCGGTGACACGAAAGCGCTTGAGCAGGCCGCTGCACAGCTCAAGCCTTTGCTCGCCAAACACGCCAGCGTGCGTTTTATTCATAACGCGGGCGTGGTCACACCGATCGCTCAATCGCAAGACCTGACCGACATCGCAGTGATCAATCAGGCCTTTCAAGTCAACATCACCTCGGCCATTTATCTGACGGCCTTTGTGCTGGCTGGTGCGACACAAGCCACCGATCTACGCGTGATGTTGATCTCGTCAGGTGCAGGTCGCAATGCCAGCTCAGGCTGGGGCGTGTACTGCGCCACAAAGGCTGCGATGGATCGCTATGCCGAAGTTGCACAGCTAGATCAAGGTAAGCGTGCGCGCATTGTGTCGATGGCACCTGGCATGATCGACACGCCTATGCAAGAAAAAATTCGCGCAACCTCAAAAAATGACCTGCCCAGTTTGGATCGCTTTTTAGATGCGCACTCGCAGCAAAAGTTAGCGACGCCTGAAGGGACTGCCACGCGCTTGCTGAAAGTACTTGCTAGCGACGCCTTTGGTGCAAAAACGATTGACGATGTGCGCGAGCACAACGTTTAAATCTGGTTACCAACAAAGCAAATGAGCTGCGGCTTAAGCATCTCATAAGCAACACGAATTTTTATTGCAGACTGAAACCATCATGACCGAAACCACCGCTGCCGTGCCAGACGAAAACCACCTGATCGCAGAGCGACGGGCCAAGCTTGCCGCGCTGCGTACGCAGGGTGTGGCTTTCCCGAATGATTTCGTGCCAGCTGATCGGGCGCAGGCCTTACACACGCAATACGGCGAGCAAGAGCAAGCTGCTCTTGCTGAGGCTAAGCACCCTGCCTCAGTGGCCGGGCGCATGATGCTTAAGCGCGTGATGGGCAAAGCAAGCTTTGCCACCTTGCAAGACAGCACCGGCCGTATTCAGATTTATCTGGATCGCAACAATTTAGGCGAAGAGGTATACGAATCTTTTAAACACTGGGACACCGGCGACATTCTGGCCGTCACGGGTTACATGTTTAAAACCAATAAGGGCGAGCTCTCGATTCATGCAGAAAGCGCTCGCATCTTGGCGAAATCGCTGCGCCCCTTGCCCGATAAGTTTCATGGCATTGCCGATCAAGAGCTGCGTTACCGTCAGCGCTACGTTGATCTCATCATGACCGAGCAAACGCGCCAAACCTTTGCTGCGCGCAGCAAAGCGATCAGCGCCGTGCGTCAGGTCATGGTTGATGCGGGGTTTCTAGAGGTTGAAACCCCCATGTTGCATACGATACCCGGTGGTGCAGCGGCTAAGCCTTTTATTACCCACCACAACGCGCTTGATATGGAAATGTTTTTGCGTATCGCACCGGAGCTGTATTTAAAACGCCTGCTAGTGGGCGGCTTTGAGCGTGTGTTTGAGATCAATCGCAACTTCCGTAACGAAGGTGTCAGCCCACGGCATAATCCTGAATTCACCATGATGGAGTTTTACGCGGCGTACACCGACTATCAATGGTTGATGGATTTTACCGAGCAGATTATTCGTGCTGCAGCGATCAGTGCGTGTGGCACAGCCACCCTCACCTACCAAGGTCGCGAGCTCGACTTAGCACAACCCTTTCATCGTTTAACGATCGTGCAAGCGATTTTGGCGCACGTGCCACAATTTAATGAAGCGCAGTTAGCGGACATAGAGTTTGTACGCACCGAACTTAAAAAGCGCGGAGTCGACGTGAACGCGCCCAACCTAGCCCGTGCCGGGCTCGGTGCACTACAACTCGCACTCTTTGAAGAGACTGCCGAGTCACAGTTGTGGCACCCAACCTATATCATCGACTACCCAATCGAAGTCTCGCCCTTAGCGCGTGAATCCGATACTCGACCCGGTATTACCGAGCGCTATGAGTTATTCATTACCGGTCGCGAAATCGCCAACGGCTTTTCTGAGCTGAACGACCCCGAAGATCAAGCCGCGCGTTTTCATGCGCAGGTTGTGGCCAAAGACGCCGGTGACGAAGAGGCAATGTTTTACGACGCTGATTACATTCGGGCGCTTGAATACGGCATGCCCCCTGCCGGAGGTTGCGGCATCGGCATTGATCGCCTTGTCATGTTATTGACCGACAGCCCAAGCATTCGCGACGTGATCCTGTTTCCACATCTGCGCAAAGAAGACTAAGTGAACGCGCCTGCTGCAGTCGCAACAGCCAGCAGATCCAAGCGCACAGAGGCGCTGTTACAAGGGCCTCTGTTATCAACAATATTAAAACTCGCAACGCCCAATGTCTTAGGGTTATTTGCCTCGACAGGCATCATCGCTTACGACGGCTACATCATTGGTTTGCTCGGTACGCAAGCGTTAGCAGGCGCAGCCTTGGTGTTTCCACTTGCGATGCTGATGCAGCAAATGTCGAATGGCGCGCTGGGTGGTTCAATTAATTCAGTCGTCGCGCGCGCCCTCGGCTCTGGCGATCGCGCCTTGGCAGAACGCCTCGCACAACACGCGATTGCCACAGCGCTCATCATGGCCGCCATTTTCTCGTTGATCGTGCTGGGCTTTGGTGAGTCGATCTACACCTCGCTCGGCGGCAGCGGTGAAAACCTGCAAGTCGCCCTCACCTACTCAACGGTATTGTTTGCGGGTGGCTTCACAGTTTGGTTGACCAACACGCTCTCGGCGATCGTGCGCGGCTCGGGCAACATGGCGATCCCCTCGTACATGCTGATTGGTACAGCGGTGTTACATGCTGGCTTATGCCCCTTGTTAGTCTTTGGCTGGGGCGCGTTTAGCGGTCTAGGCATTGCCGGTGCCGCTGCTAGCACGGTCGCCGTCAATGTGTTGGCGACAAGCGTGATGCTGGCCTATTTACTCAGGCCGAAAGCCGCCGTCAGGCTGCGATTTAACGGCGCTTGGTCAGCAAGCTTATTTCGTACGATCTTGCGTATCGGTCTGCCAGGTACGTTGAGCCCTCTGCTCAGCAACAGCTCAATCCTGATCGCAACCGCCTACGTTGGCACCTACGGCATCAGCGCGCTCGCAGGTTTTGGGGTTGCAGCAAGACTTGAATTTATCCTGATTCCCATCGTGTTTGGCATTGGCACCGTATTGACCACCATGGCGGCCACCAACATCGGTGCAGGCAATCCCAATCGCGCCATTCGCGCGACCTGGACGGGTGCTGCCTTGGTCGCAGTCATCACCGGTACGATCGGCATCACCGTTGGGGTGTTTCCGCTTTTATGGATGCGATGGTTTACTGCCGATCCAGCCATCATCGCCTTTGGCAGCGCCTACCTCAATATCGTCGGGCCATGCTACGGATTTTTTGGCGTGGGCTTAGTGCTATTTTTTGCCTCGCAAGGCTCAGGCAAATTAGGCTGGGTACTGATAGGCAGCACCACGCGCTTAGTGTTTGTCGCCCTCGCGGGTTGGGTGGCTGTCTATTGGCTGAAAACCGAACCCCCAACCATGTTCATCGTTGTTGCAATTGGCTTTACCCTGTACGCGATCATCAACGCCCTGTCTCTGTTCATTGGCCGCTGGGGATTTAAAGCGTAAAAAGCTTCAGCGAACTGCCCCCTAAACCTTACTGCTCAGGGCGCGAAAAAAACAAACCGATCAGTGAGAGTCAAGCCAATTTACAACTAGTAACTTGTTACAAAAGTTGGCTGTACTTGCAGACCTCTTGTGTGATTTCATTCTGATTGGGCATGATGTCCAGAATGAAATAGCAACATCGGAGGTCTTTTTTCATGCATTGCGGTTCAATTTATATTATGATTCTATATCGGACGTTTTCGTCCGGTAGTTCAATATGACTGGTGCAGAGTTCATCAAGAAGGTGAAAGCCTTGAGTAAAAAGCGCGGGGTACCGTTTAGTCTCAATGCATCACGCGGTAAAGGAAGCCACCAAACTCTTTATTACGGCTCGTTATCCACCGTTGTACGCCACCCACCCGACGAATTGAAAACAGGGACTTTTCACGCAATGTGCAAGCAGATTGCTATTAAACCAAGCGACTTATAGAGCCAAACAAATGGAATACTTTCAATATGCAGTTCTTTTAAAAAAAGAAACCACCGGTGGCTATGTCGTCACCTGCCGCGACCTACCTCAATTGATTACCCAGGGCGAATCGATTGAAGACGCGCTATTAGAGGCTAGCGACGCAATGGACGAAGTATTTGCAGCGTATATGATCAACAACGTTAAGTTTCCAGAGCCCAGCCCCAAAAAACGCGGCGAGTATATGGTTGTCCCACCAGCCGAAACCATCGCAAAAGCAGCATTACACACCGCGATGAAAGAGGCTCGTGTTAACAAGGTTCAAATGGCTAAACGATTAGGGGTCGATGAAAAAGAGGTACGTAGACTCTTAGACCCGCATTACGGTTCAAAACTTCCACGCATTGCTGAGGCAATTTCACTGCTAGGATGCCGCTTAGTGATCGGATTAGAGCTTGCTTAACTCAACTAATTTCTCGTATGCATAATCTGTCAAACGCCTCGTCTCAAGGCGCTGCCCTCCCAATCGCGATCAAAGAGATCGGCAGCTTTCACCTTGGCGGGCGACAAGTCGCCTTAGCAGGGTTACCAACGCGAGAGATGGCATTTAGTACCAAAGGCTTGCCAATGATCGTTGACCCCAACGGCGAAGTCGAAGTTGAACAAATGTATGTTCAGTTCGTCAAACTCGCACAACCAAAATCTAAACTGCCTCTTTTGCTTTGGCATGGTGGTGGTTTGACTGGTGTTACCTACGAAACAAAGCCTGATGGCAACCCAGGTTGGCAGATGTATTTTTTGCGTGCGGGTTGGGATACCTACGTGAGCGACGCCGTTGAGCGTGGCCGTGCGTCATGGGCACGTTACCCAGAAATTTTTAAAACTGAACCCGTGTTTCGAACCAAAAAAGAGGCTTGGGAGCTTTTTCGAATTGGCCCCACTTATCACCCTAACTCTGCTCAGCGATTACCTTATCCCCAAACTGAATTTCCGACTGAGGCCTTTGACCAACTCGCCAAACAAGCGGTGCCGCGCTGGCTCACGAACGATGCCGCCACTCAAAAAGCCTACGACGCCTATGTGCAAAGGATGGGCACTTGCGTGATCGTGGTGCACAGTCAAAGCGGTTATTTTGGCCTTCAAGCCGCCTTGAACAATCCAGATAACGTTAAAGCGTTGGTGTTGGTTGAGCCGCACGGCTCACCCGATCCGGCACTCACCGACCTCAGTGCATTTAAAAATATCCCAACACTATGGGTTTGGGGCGATTACGTCAACGATGTGCCTTTTTGGGCGAAAATCTATCAGCAACAAAACCACTTTCGTGCGCAACTGTTAAAGCATGGAGCGCGCGCTGATCTATTGAACTTGCCCGCCGCTGGGTTGCAGGGCAATAGCCATATGCCGATGATGGATCGCAACTCGGATACAGTGGCGGCACTGATTCAAAAATGGCTGATTGAACGCCACCTTACTTTGTAAGGGACTGAAAGCTGCCATCAAACTACAGCTTGGCCTGTGAAACAAAGGTGAAAAGGATGTTTGACTATCCAGTAACTTTAACTCCAGACGACGGAACAGTGCTGGTCACGTTTGTCGACGTACCAGAAGCAATAACTTTCGGTGCGGACGAAGATGAAGCCTTGTTGAACGCAATCGATGCGCTCGAAACCGGTTTGTCTTTTTATGTCGATGCTCGTAAACCGTTGCCCGTCGCCAGTCAACCGACAGCTGGTCAAAAAACTGTTCGCCCATCGGCGTTTGAATACCGCTAGCACCCTGCTCAGCAAAGTTCAATCCTGATCGCAACCGTCTAGTTTGGTACCTACGGCATCCGTGCGCTCGCAGGATTTGGGTTTGCCGCTGATAGGCATAACTGCGGCTTGACTAATTCTGCAAAGATCGATATTCTTACCAGTAACATATCGATCAATGAGTAGCCAGAAATGTCCAATACCGCAACGCTATCGAGTAAGTTCCAAATCTCCATCCCAAAAGAGATCAGAGAAACAATGCACTGGTCTGCTGGGCAAGAGTTTGTGTTTTTGCCTAAGGGTGAGGGTCTGCTCGTTATGCCTGTACCCGAACTCGCTCAACTGCGAGGCATCGCAAAAGGCGCGAACACTGAGAAGTACAGAGACCGCAAGGATCGCTTCTGATGGCATCCAAGCAACTGTGGGTGGTAGACACCTCTGCATGGATTGAATGGCTGACAGGTAGTCAGCATGCAAAAAAAATCAGCGACAGATTTCCCGCGAAGGACTTTTGTATCGTGCCGACAATCGTACAACTTGAGCTGTCTAAGTGGCTGACCAGAGAGCTAGGCGAAGAGCGAGCTGATTCAGTGATCGCCTACACACAAAAATGCATTGTGGCACCACTTGAAACTAGCATTGCATTGCTAGCAGCAGATTGTCATCGCAAGTTTAAGCTCGCAACCGCTGACGCGATCGTTTACGCCACGGCAGTACATTGCGGCGCCGAATTACTGACGTTTGACGCACATTTCGCCAAGCTGCCTGTGGTGACGTACTTTGAAAAGTAACAAAAATACACCCGCAGTGCGATCAATACGCCTTCAACCACCCTAACCCAGCTTCAACCTCGCCACGTGGGCGATACTCGCAGCCGATCCAACCTGTGTAGCCAAGTTCATCAACACGCTTTAGCACGTTGGGATAGTTGACTTCGCCTTCATCAGGCTCATTGCGTGTAGGCACTGCCGCAATCTGGATGTGACCGATGTGGGGCATGTACTGCGCCAACTTGGTCAGGATATCGCCCTCGGCACAACCCACGTGATACACGTCAAACATCAGTTTGATGTTGCTGCGCCCGCAGGCCTCGCGGATTGAGTTTGAATCAACTTGCTTTGAATAAAAGTAACCAGGCTTGTCGCGTTGATTGATCGCTTCGAGCAGCAGCGTGACGCCGTGTGGTGCGGCTTGATCAGCCGCCCATTGCAGATTGCGGATTAAAGTTTCGCGCGCTTGTGACTCAGTGCCTGGCTTCAAAATACCGGGCATCACATGGATGGCCGGGGCACCGCTGCCGATACACCACTGCAGCGATTGATTGAAAGCTTGTTGAAAATCAGCCTCGCGGCCCGGCAAAGCTGCTAGGCCCGATTCACCGATACTGGCGTCACCAACGGGTGTATTCACAGCTAATAAGGTCAGCTTCAACCGAGCAACGGCGGCTTTGACATCTTGCGCGGGGGTGTCATACGGCCATTGCAACTCAATCGCTTTGAAGCCACTGGCAGCGGCGCGCTCAATGCGCTCAAGCAGCGGCAGAGTCGACCAAAGAAATCCTAGATTTGCAGAAAAGCGGGCCATGACAAGCTCTCGTATCGATTAGAGGGTGGATCGGTCGACAATGCTACAACGCCAAGAATACCAAATCTAGTGACTCTCTTTAGCATGATTAATCGTATAGCGCGGGATCTCAATCGTCAGGTCAGCAGACCCGATCTTTGCCTGGCAGGCCAGACGCGAAGTGGTAGACAAACCCCAGGCGCGATCCAGGAGATCTTCTTCAGAATCTGACGCAGCCTCAAGCGAGTTGAAACCGGCTTTGATCACAACATGACAGGTGGTGCAGGCACAAGACAATTCGCATGCGTGCTCAAGTTCAACGTGATTATCTAACAGCACGCGACAAATCGATTCGCCTGTCGGTACATTATCGATCACCATGCCCTCGGGGCAAACATCAGGATGAGGAAGAACCGTAATTTTTGTCATAACCTTAAAAGTTCAAGACATCAAAAATAAAAAATTGAACCTAGAGTTCGTTCAACGACTTACCCTTCAGCGCCGCCCGAATACTACGATCCATGCGTTGCGCAGCAAAATCATCTGTCACATCTGACAGCGCCTTGGTCGCCACACGAATCGCGTCAATATCATCACCCTGCGCACACAATTGTGTTGCCTGTAACTGTTGGGCGATACGCGTTTGTTGAGCTGCGCTTAACAAATCAGAGTCAGCTGCTAACGCCGTCTCAACCGACTCAATCAGTTGTTGCGCATCAACTTGCTGCTCACGCAACATCCGCATTTTGGCATCGTGATCGGCCAACGAGATACTGTCTGACAGCATCCGTGAAACTTCATCATCTGTTAAACCATACGAAGGTTTCACCGTCACTGAAGCTTCCACGCCCGAGCCCTGCTCGCGTGCCGTCACACTCAACAACCCATCAGCGTCTACCTGAAACGTCACGCGAATACGCGCCGCACCCGCCACCATCGGCGGGATCCCGCGCAACTCAAAGCGCGCCAGCGAACGACAGTCAGCAACTAAGTCACGCTCGCCCTGCACCACGTGCACTGCCAAGGCTGTTTGGCCGTCTTTAAAGGTGGTGAACTCTTGCGCGCGCGCAACGGGGATCGTACTGTTACGCGGGATAATGTGTTCAACCAAGCCACCCATGGTTTCTAGGCCAAGAGTTAAGGGCGTGACATCTAACAGCAACCAGTCTTCGCCTGGATTGCGATTGCCTGCAAGCAAGTTCGCTTGCAAGGCAGCGCCCAAGGCCACGACCTGATCCGGATCTAAATCTGTTAACGGCTGTTTAGCGAACAAACCATGAACAGCAGCCTGTACCACTGGCATGCGAGTTGCACCACCTACCATCACGACACCCTGCACGTCTTTGACAGTCAGCCCTGCGTCTTTTAACACTTGACGAGCGCAAGAGAGGGTACGTTCAACCAATGACTGCGCAAGCACTTCAAACGCCGCACGGGTCAAAGACAAGTCAATTTTTGCGGCACCCAGCAGCAAGGTTTCAGTGTGTGAAGCCCGAGCGGTGAGTGCTTCACGTAACCGGCGCGAGGCACTTAATAAGGCACGTCTGGCAGCATGATCCAGATCATTCAAGCAATGCACACGAGCAAAATAATCGGCTAGGGTCGCATCAAAATCGTCACCACCCAAAGCGGTATCCCCGCCGGTTGCAACAACTTCAAAGACACCGCGCGTCAACTTCAACAGCGACACGTCAAAGGTGCCACCACCTAAATCAAAAACGACATACAAACCTTCAGAGCCGTGATCCAGCCCATAGGCAATCGCAGCTGCAGTAGGTTCGTTTAATAAACGCAACACATTCAGCCCAGCCAAACGCGCAGCATCCCGCGTTGCCTGGCGTTGAGCATCATCAAAATACGCAGGTACCGTAATGACAGCACCCACAAGCTCATCGCCCAAAGTGCCTTCAGCCAAAAATTTCAATTTTTCTAAAATTTTTGATGCCACCTCAACAGGCGACACATCAGCATGTTGTGTATGGATTTTGACACTTTGGCTATCGCGCACAAAATTAAACGGCATGCCAGAGGCGACCGCGTCGTCGTACGAGCGCCCCATCAAACGCTTGACCGATACCAGTGTGTCAAGCGGATATTGCGCCTGCTGCGCCAGTGCCTCGACACCGATTAAGGCAGAGCCGCCCGCTCGATACAAGACTGCCGACGGCACAAGATGACGCCCCAACTCGTCGGGCAAGACCTCAGCCACGCTGCTGCGCACCGAGGCCACCAGCGAATGTGTTGTCCCTAAATCAATCCCCACCGCCAAGCGTCGTTGATGCGGGGCCGGCGATTCGCCCGGTTCAGAGATCTGCAATAAAGCCATAGGTACGTTTTAAACTTCTATAGTTTGGAGCTGAGTGGTTAACTTATCTAGAAACATCCACTCGCGGATACGACTAGCGGCCTGCGTGTACTGTTCTGCGTCAAGCGCCTGAGAGACCGCCTGTTGACATTGCGCTAAGGCTAACTCAATCTCTTTCGCTAAGCTCTCGCGCGCACCAATATTTTCGGGCTGATCCAGGCAGTCATCGAGCTGTTCATGCCAAGACATTTGTTGCACCAAAAACTCGGGTGACATCGCAGTATTAGTTTCGGTTTGCAAGTCAACGCCAGCAAGCTCGCACAGATAACGGGCACGCAACAAGGGTTGCTTGAGTACTCGATACGCTTCGTTCGCCTGCGCACTCCATTGCATCGCCACTCTGCGCTCGGGCGCTGAACGCGTTGCGAAACGATCGGGGTGCACCGCTTGTGCGACATGTTTCCAGGCCGCCTCGAGCTGCGTGGCATCTAGTGCGAAGGTACGCGGCAAATCAAACAGCGCAAAGTGATCTGTTGCGTTCACAGGTGGTTATACCGTGAACGATTCGCCGCAGCCGCAGGTCGCCTTTTCGTTAGGATTGCGAAACTTGAAGCCCTCGTTCAGACCTTCGCGCGCGTAATCAAGTTCGGTGCCTTCAAGATAAGCCAAACTTTTTGGATCAACAAAGACTTTGACACCAAAACTTTCAAATACCTGATCTTCTGAGGCGGGCTCGTCAACATACTCAAGCTTATAAGCCATACCCGAACAACCAGTTGTACGCACGCCCAAACGCAAGCCGATCCCGCCACCGCGTTTTTGCAGATATTTGCCGATATGGTCGGCGGCCTGCACAGTCAGTGTGACAGCCATGGCTTATCCTTGGTGTTTATCTTTGTAATCTTTCACTGCGGCTTTGATCGCGTCTTCAGCCAAGATCGAGCAATGGATCTTAACGGGTGGCAAAGCAAGCTCTTCTGCAATTTGTGTGTTGCGAATCGTTAGCGCTTGGTCAAGCGTCTTACCCTTTACCCACTCAGTCACTAGCGAGCTTGAGGCAATCGCCGAGCCACATCCGTATGTTTTAAAACGTGCATCTTCGATGATGCCGTCTTCATTGACGCGAATTTGTAATTTCATCACATCGCCACAGGCTGGTGCACCCACCATACCTGTACCAACCTGATCGTCGCCCTTGTCAAAGGTACCGACGTTGCGTGGGTTTTCGTAGTGATCCAATACTTTGTCGCTATATGCCATGTGTAATCTCCAACTTATACGTTTAGTGGGCGGCCCACTGAACCGAATTCAAATCAATACCTTCTTTGGCCATTTCCCAGAGAGGCGACATATCACGCAGCTTGCCCACGCGTGTTTTGAGCAGTTCAACGGCAAAGTCGATTTCTTTTTCGGTAGTGAAGCGACCGATGGTAAAGCGAATCGAACTATGCGCCAACTCGTCATTGCGCCCCAAGGCACGCAACACGTACGAAGGTTCAAGGCTGGCTGACGTGCAGGCAGAACCACTTGATACCGCAAGCTCTTTAATTGCCATAATCAGGGACTCGCCCTCAACGTAGTTAAAGCTCACGTTCAGGTTATGCGGCACGCGTTGTTCAATGTCACCGTTGAGGTAAACCTCTTCGATTTGCGACAAGCCGGCCCACAAACGATCACGCAGCATGCGGATACGTTCGTTTTCAGTGCCCATTTCGGCTTGTGCCAAGGCAAAGGCCTCGCCCATGCCCACGATCTGATGTGTGGCCAACGTACCCGAACGAAAGCCACGCTCGTGACCGCCGCCATGCATTTGTGCCTCAATGCGGATGCGAGGTTTGCGACGTACGTACAAAGCACCGATGCCCTTAGGACCATAGGTTTTGTGCGCGCAGAACGACATCAAATCCACTTTCAGTGTTTGCAGGTCAATATTGACCTTGCCGGTTGCTTGAGCAGCATCCACATGAAAAATAATATTCTTTTCGCGGCAGATTTCGCCCAGCGTCGCGATGGGTTGAATCACGCCAATTTCGTTATTAACGAACATGACCGAGACTAGCACGGTGTCAGGGCGGATCGCTGCTTTAAAGGCATCGAGGTTAATCAAACCATCTTCTTGCACGTCGAGGTAAGTGACCTCGAACCCTTGACGCTCGAGTTCGCGACAGGGGTCAAGCACAGCCTTGTGCTCGGTTTTGACGGTAATGATGTGTTTGCCACGCTCGGCGTAAAAGCCTGCGGCACCTTTGATTGCGAGATTATTGGATTCAGTTGCGCCTGAAGTCCAGATGATTTCACGTGGATCAGCATTGACAAGTGAAGCCACTTGACCGCGCGCACGCTCGACGGCCTCTTCGGCTTCCCAGCCATAAGCATGGCTGCGTGACGCTGGATTACCTGCGTGCTCGTAAAGCCACGGAATCATCTTGTCGACCACTTTTGGGTCAACAGGAGTGGTGGCTGAATAGTCTAAGTAAATCGGTAATGAGGACATTGAGAGCTCCTAGGCGCTTGCAGCAACAGGCTGTTTAACGGTTGTCGGTGTATTGACCATATTGACACGTACGCCAGCACCGTTGGCTTGGCTCGCCTCTTGTATTTGACGCAAACGCTGTTGATCAACCAAATCTTGTAACGCCACTGAATCAAGAAAATCAACCATTTTACGGTTGAGCGTTGACCAGAGTTCGTGTGTCATACAGATGCCTTGCTTGCCATCTGTACCGGTTGCACAGTCTGTTTTACCGCCACAGCTGGTGGCGTCGATGGGCTCATCGACTGCGAAAATGATGTCAGCAACCGTGATTGTGCGCGCTAAACGGGCTAAGGTATAGCCACCGCCTGGACCGCGTACGCTCTCAACCAACTCATGACGGCGCAATTTGCCAAAGAGTTGCTCAAGATAAGATAACGAAATATTTTGTCGCTGGCTGATCGCCGATAAAGTGACCGGCCCGCTTTGCTGACGCAATGCTAGGTCAATCATGGCCGTAACAGCAAAACGCCCTTTGGTGGTGAGTCGCATGACAAAGTCCCTTAAACAAAGCAATTACACGACGCAACTGCTTATCCGACTAAACAACTCAAGTATACACAATTCTTGACTGTTTTGCTAGGGTATAACCTCAAAGACCCTAAGGTTGTCGTGCTTTCTAGCCGAAAAAAAACCGCGCATAGCACGGTTTTTTCGGCATTAGATCCCTTTTACCAGGCGCCTAACGCAAACTAAGCCGCCTGATACTGGGTTGCGCGTTTGCGTACCAATTCAAGCACGCCCTGGCAAGAATCTTCAAGATAATCAAGCACCTTACCAAAACCCTCAGGCCCACCGTAGTACGGATCCGGGACTGTTGCTTCTTCGAATTCGTTAGCAAAACGCATCAACAGCATTAGTTTATGCTGATGCAGCTTTGGACACTGTTGCTGCATCGCAGAAAGGTTTTCCCAATCCATCGCCAGAATCAGATCATATTCGCGGTAATCTTCAGGGGTGACCTGACGCGCAACATGTTCGGCGATTTCGTAACCACGCTTGCGGGCTGCAGCCAACGCACGCGGATCAGCGCCCTCACCGAGGTGAAAGTTATGGGTGCCGGCAGAATCAATACCCACTACCTCAGAGAGGCCAGCTTCTTTGATTAGGTGGCGAAAAACGCCTTCAGCACTGGGGGAGCGGCAAATGTTACCCGTGCATACGAAAAGAACTTTTGTCATCATGGTGCATATTGTGCGGGAAAACCCCTAACATGTCTAGAGATTTTTTCTGCAAATCAGCAAAAAATTGTACGCAAGGGAAAAAAATTAATCTCTATGTATATCAATATGTTACGGCATGATTGCTGAAAAATAAAAAGTCCATATAGTGAAAAACCGCTGGGACAATCTCAAACACATTCAAAAAAATGACGCAATGCCCTTGTTGAAATGCACCGACTCAATGCTTGGCTAAGACTTTTACGCACCAGAAAGTAGCACACGGTCTTTCAACACCTTCAGCGCGTCGCGCGCAGCCGCAGCCTGCTCAAACTCGAGATTACGGGCGTGATCCAACATGAGTTTTTCAAGGCGCTTAAACTCTTTAGCAAGCGCTTTTTCGTCTGTGAGCAAGGCATACGACAAGGGATCTTCAGGCTGCTCTCTAAACGCTGGCGCCACAATGCCGTCGATCAGTTCACGCACCGCCTTACGCACGCTGCGCGGTTCAATACCGTGCTCTAGGTTAAACGCGAGTTGTTTATTGCGACGTCTTTCGGTTTCTCCCATCGCTCGTTTCATTGAATCAGTGACTCGATCCGCATACAAAATAGCGCGCCCGTTTAAGTTACGTGCTGCGCGACCAATGGTTTGAATCAAACTGCGATCTGAGCGTAAAAACCCTTCTTTATCAGCATCAAGAATCGCTACGAGCGACACCTCGGGGATATCCAGCCCCTCGCGTAATAAATTAATCCCGACTAACACATCAAATACCCCAAGGCGCAAATCGCGAATAATTTCTACCCGTTCGACCGTATCGATATCTGAATGCAAATAGCGCACACGCTGACCACTTTCAGATAAGTAATCGGTCAGATCCTCGGCCATCCGCTTCGTTAAGGTCGTCACTAGCACCCGCTCTTGCACCGCTGTCCGTAATTTAATTTCGCCTAACAAATCGTCGACCTGCGTGCGGGCGGGCCGCACCTCAACAATCGGATCCACCAACCCTGTTGGGCGCACCACCTGTTCAACCACATGATCAGAATGAGCTTGCTCGTAGTTGCCCGGTGTTGCAGACACAAACACGCACTGGCGCATACGTGCTTCAAACTCTTCCATTTTTAAAGGGCGGTTATCAAGCGCAGAGGGCAAACGAAAACCGTAGGTGACAAGCGTGTCTTTACGAGCGCGATCACCGCGATACATACCACCTAACTGACCGATCGTGACATGGCTTTCGTCGATAAACATCAGCGCATCGCGCGGGAGATAATCAATCATCGTGGGCGGCGGATCACCGGGCGCCGCACCCGACAGGTGTCGCGAATAATTTTCAATCCCTTTACAAAAGCCAAGCTCAGACAACATTTCCAGATCAAAGCGTGTGCGCTGTTCGATCCGTTGCGCTTCGATCAGGTGACCAGAATCGACAAACTGTTTCACGCGCTCGCGCAGCTCTTGTTTAATCGTCTCGATTGCACGCAAAACCGTGTCGCGTGGCGTGACGTAATGCGAACCTGGATATACCGTAAAGCGTGGCACCTTTTGCCTAATCTTGCCCGTCAGTGGGTCAAATAACTCTAGGCTTTCAACTTCGTCGTCAAACAACGTTAAACGCACTGCAAGCTCAGCACTTTCTGCTGGAAAAATATCAATGGTTTCGCCGCGTGCGCGGAAGGTGCCGCGCGTGAACTCAAGATCATTACGCTCGTATTGCATGGCGACTAAGCGTTCAAGAATTTCGCGTCGGGCAATGCGATCGCCCGAGCGCAAAATCAACACCATGGCATGGTAATCAGCGGGGTTGCCGATACCGTAAATACAAGACACCGTGCCCACAATAATCGTGTCACGTCGCTCAAGCAAACTTTTAGTCGCTGACAAACGCATCTGTTCAATGTGTTCGTTGATCGATGAATCTTTTTCGATAAACAAATCACGGGTCGGCACGTACGCTTCAGGTTGGTAGTAGTCGTAGTACGACACAAAGTATTCAACCGCGTTTTTCGGAAAAAACTCGCGCATCTCGGCATACAACTGCGCTGCCAACGTTTTATTGGGTGCTAATACGAGTGCGGGCCTGCCCAGGCGCGCGATCATGTTGGCCATCGTGAAGGTTTTGCCCGAGCCCGTCACGCCTAATAGTGTTTGCGACATCAAGCCATCGCGCACGCCCTGCTCGAGTAGATCGATCGCCCGAGGTTGATCGCCACCAGGGGGGTAAGGTTGGTACAAATGAAAGGGGCTATCGGGATAATCGATAAAACGGCCCTTCTCGTTGCCGGTTGAGATAGCCGCGCTATAGATCGTATCTACCGCCTCGGGTGTGTAGCTGGCTGAGGCCAAGTCAGACGCGGCCCTATATAAGGGCGCGCCTGCCGGCAACGCCAGCCCCTGACCGTGATCGGCGACTGGATCGACTACTTCGACGACACCGATTATGTCGCTAGGCTCTGCGGCTATAGGCGCCTGTGCACCTTTTTCGGGTACTGCTTGCTCGATCGTTTTTTTGCTCTTGCGGGTGGCCATGCTAGACTTATTCGGGATACCCCTCGGACTGAGGGTAACCTGCCATTATGTTCTCTGAAAATGCGTCCGTCTACCCCAACCTTGTCACACTTACCTTTTGCACACTAAAACCCCAATGAGCACCCTCTTTCAAGCCGTCGAACTTGCCCCCCGCGACCCAATCCTAGGGTTAAACGAACAATTTAATGCCGATGTCCGCACGACCAAAGTCAATCTGGGTGTAGGCGTGTATTACGACGATAACGGCAAGATCCCCCTGCTCAAGGCCGTACACACCGCAGAGGTCGCGCGCGTTGAAGCAGCCGCCGCACGCGGTTACTTACCTATCGAAGGCATCGCCGGCTACAACAAAGGCGCGCAAGAACTAGTCTTGGGCAAAAACTCGTCGTTGATCGCCGCCGGTCGCGTGCTAACTATGCAGGCCTTGGGCGGCACCGGTGCACTCAAAATTGGTGCCGACTTCATTAAACAACTTGCGCCCAACGCTAAAGTTGCGATCAGTGACCCTAGCTGGGAAAATCACCGCGCGCTGTTCGAGCGCGCTGGCTTTGCAGTCATCACCTACCCTTACTACGATGCTGCGACTCACGGGTTAAATTTCGACGGCATGCTCGCGGCCCTCAAAGCACTGCCGCCTAAAAGCGTGGCGGTTTTGCACGCCTGCTGCCACAACCCAACCGGGGTTGATCTCTCGAACGAGCAATGGAAGGCCGTTGCACAAGTTGTCAAAGCGGGCGAGCTGATCCCTTTCTTAGATATCGCCTACCAAGGGTTTGGCGATGGACTCGAGCAAGATGCCTCAGCCGTGCGCATCTTTGCTGATCTTGATATGACGATGTTTATCAGCTCGTCGTTTTCAAAATCCTTCTCACTGTACGGCGAACGCGTCGGCGCCCTAACTATTGTCACCGGCAGCCAAGATGAGTCAAACCGCGTGCTGAGCCAGGTGAAGCGTGTGATTCGTACCAACTATTCGAACCCACCCACACACGGCGGTACGATCGTCTCAACGGTGCTGAACACGCCCGAGCTATTTGCCCTGTGGGATCAAGAGCTTGCCGGCATGCGCGACCGTATCCGCCTGATGCGTCGTCAAATCGTCGAAAAGCTGGCGCAGTACGGCGCCACCCAAGACTTCAGCTTTGTGATGAAGCAACGCGGCATGTTTTCGTTTTCGGGGATGACCGCGCCTCAGGTTGAGCGCTTGCGTACTGAGCACGGCATTTACGCGGTCAGCAGTGGCCGGATTTGTGTGGCTGCACTCAATAGCAGAAACATCGATACGGTCGCGAAAGCGATGGCCGAGGTCATGAAAAAGGCCTAAGTATCGGCGGCGAGCGATGGCGAGCATGCAACGCGCAGGCTCGTCGTTCTAGGAAAATATCCAAACCAAGTTCTTGAAGTGACTTTAGATTCCAGGCTAGTCTTAGCTTACAAGTCGTAGCAGCTTCGGGGTAGCGTCAGCCTGAACTGTCTTTTTATACAGATAAATTTGCACATTTTGACTAAATCGTGCAAAATACAACTGTATATAAAAACAGCTCGGCTTTTACTAGCCTAAAGGATGCTTTCCATGTCGCTCAAGCTTACCGATCGTCAGCAACAGATTTTGGATCTGATCCGTCAGGCGATCGTCAATACGGGGTTTCCGCCCACGCGGGCTGAGCTGGCTACGGTGCTTGGCTTTAAATCTGCCAATGCGGCTGAAGATCACCTTCGTGCGTTGGCACGCAAAGGCGTCATCGAACTAACAGCCGGTGCCTCAAGGGGCATTCGCTTAACCGAGTTGGCCAATGAATCAATTGAGGCCGATGCTGACACCGAACTCCCAGCTGATCGCCCTCGTCTTAAAACTCTGCCAGGCGCTGGCTTTTTGCTCTTGCCTTTGATTGGCCGCGTTGCCGCAGGTCATCCAATCTTGGCCACTGAAAACATCGAAAAAGAAATCAATGTCGATCTCGACATGTTTGCCGAACGGCCTGACTACCTACTCAAGGTCAAAGGCCTCAGCATGCGTGATGCTGGCATCTTAGATGGCGACTTACTCGCGATCAAAAAAACCAGCGACGCCCGCAATGGACAAATCGTCGTGGCGCGTATTGATGAAGAAGTCACCGTCAAACGCCTAAGCAAATCAGGTGGGCGTATTGAACTGTTGCCTGAAAACCCAGACTTTGAGCCCATTCAAATTCAACCTGGGCAAGACTTTTCGCTTGAAGGGATCGCTGTGGGTTTAATACGTCATACAACGCTGCACTAAGGTGGGGTCTTGCTAAACGTCTCGCCATTTTTCTAGGTCACGTCTATCGCGCTTGGTGGGGCGCGCTTTAATCTCTTGCGAGGGCTCAGTAAAGTATTTGCGCTTTTCTGCCGCGGTTTCTCTTGCCAGCATACTCTCGGGCGTTTCATCGTATAACATGCGCGCCAAGGGTGCCGAGCGCCTCGTTTCTGAAACAGCACGCACCCATAGCTCAATGCGTTCTTGTTCACGCTGTATCAACACGCGATCGCCAACCTTGACAGTGCGTGCGGGCTTGATTCGTTCGCCATGTAACTGAATCCGCCCCGCTTCGATTGCCAACACGGCCTGAGCGCGCGATTTAAAAAATCGCGCCGCCCACAACCATTTATCGATTCGAACCGCATCAAGATTTTCTGGCATTTTTATCTCAAAAAAAAACGCCATAAATATGACGCTCTTTCAATTCAAGCCCGCAGAAACTCTCAGTACAACTACATAGAGATTTCCGCTTCAGAACCCCTCTCACTCAAGAACGTAAGCGACTTCAATTCGAAACTCTCTGGCCCTAACGTGTCGCTGCTGAAACCCCTCCGCCCTAAGGCCTCGGGGTTTCTACAGCGCCAACTCAACCCACAGGCTAATGCTTAATCACTGGATCAGTCGCTACAGCAGTTTCTGCCGCTTTCGCCACAACCGTCTCCGCCACCGGAGCCTCATCGGCAAGTGGTGTTAACGGATTCACCAGTGCAACCTCTAACACTTTATCAATCCAGCGTACCGGAATAATCTCGAGTTGATTCTTAACGTTGTCAGGGATATCAGTCAAATCCTTGACGTTTTCTTCAGGAATCAGCACGGTCTTAATGCCACCCCGATGCGCCGCCAAGAGTTTTTCTTTCAAGCCACCGATGGCAAGCACTTCGCCACGCAAGGTAATTTCACCTGTCATCGCCACATCAGCGCGAACAGGGTTTTGCGTTAAGGCCGAAACGATCGCCAGGGTAATTGCGATACCTGCTGACGGACCGTCTTTAGGTGTGGCGCCCTCAGGAAAGTGCACGTGAATATCGCGTTTCTCAAAGATGTTATTAGTGATCCCTAAGCGTCGAGCCCGTGCACGCACAACACTGCGAGCAGCCTCAACCGACTCTTTCATCACATCACCAATCGAACCCGTGCGTTGGATCACGCCTTTACCGGGCATGTCGGCGACCTCAATGGTCAGCAGATCACCGCCAACCTCAGTCCAGGCCAAACCATTCACTTGCCCAATCTGGTTTTCTTTCTCGGCCATGCCAAAACTAAAGCGTCGAACGCCGAGATAATCATTCAAGTTTTCAGAGGTTACCGTGACCTTCGCAGGCACCTCTTTAGACTTGGCCAATTTCAACGCTTCGCTGTCTGCCAACAGTTTTTTCACAACCTTACGGCAGATTTTGCCGATATCGCGTTCGAGAGAACGCACGCCAGCTTCACGCGTGTAATAACGCACGATGTCACGCAAAGCCGACTCTTCAACCGCTAACTCTTCTGCCTTGACGCCATTATTTTTCATGACCTTAGGCAACAGGTGATCCATTGCGATATGGATTTTCTCTTCTTCGGTATAACCCGACAGTCGAATGACCTCCATGCGATCTAACAACGCGGCAGGGATATTCAAGGTATTGCTCGTTGCCACGAACATGACGTCAGACAAGTCGAAATCGACCTCAACGTAGTGATCTTGAAACGTGTGATTTTGTTCTGGATCAAGCACCTCTAAGAGAGCCGACGCTGGATCACCCCGGAAATCCATTCCAAGCTTGTCAATCTCGTCTAACAAAAACAGCGGGTTACGCACGGCAACCTTAGACATGTTTTGTAATATCTTGCCCGGCATTGAACCAATGTAGGTACGACGATGGCCACGAATCTCAGCTTCGTCGCGCACACCACCCAAGGCCATACGAATAAACTTGCGATTGGTCGCTTTTGCAATCGACTGCCCGAGCGAGGTTTTACCGACGCCTGGCGGGCCAACCAAACAGAGAATTGGCGCCTTGATTTTGTCGACGCGTTGTTGCACAGCAAGATACTCAAGAATGCGTTCTTTGACTTTGTCTAAGCCATAGTGATCGTCGTCAAGCACGCTTTCAGCGTTTGGAATCGAGTGGTTGACCTTACTCTTTTTGCTCCAAGTCAAATTGATCACAGTATCGATGTAGTTGCGCACCACAGTCGCCTCGGCCGACATCGGTGACATCAGCTTAAGCTTCTTGAGTTCGCCATCCACTTTCTTTTTAGCGTCTTTAGGTAAATGTGCAGCAAGAATTTTCTTTTCAAGTTCTTCGATGTCGGCACCCTCTTCGCCTTCACCTAGCTCTTTTTGAATCGCTTTGACTTGCTCGTTCAGATAGTAGTCACGCTGACTTTTTTCCATCTGCTTTTTGACACGACCGCGAATGCGCTTTTCAACCTGAAGGATGTCAATCTCAGTTTCGAGTTGCGTCAATAACGCCTCAAGACGCTCTGACGTAGAAATCACTTCAAGCATTTTTTGCTTTTGCTCGAGCTTAAGCGGCAAGTGCGCAGCGATGGTGTCGGCTAAGCGACCAGCATCGTCAATCCCGGCAAGCGAAGTCAAAATCTCTGGAGGAATCTTTTTGTTCAGTTTGACGTACTGCTCAAACTGACCCACGATCGCACGCCGTAATGCTTCTGTCTCAGCGCTCACCGCCAGATCGGGTGAAATTGGTACCAACACAGAGGTAAAGTGTGTGTCGGTATCTTGAATCTCTGTGATACGAGCACGTTGCGCGCCTTCTACAAGGACTTTAACCGTACCATCTGGTAGCTTAAGCATTTGCAGGATGGTCGCGACACAGCCGATCTCATAGACGTCATCGGGTGTTGGGTCGTCTTTACCCGCCGATTTTTGAGCGGCAAGCATGATGCTTTTGCCAGCCTCCATCGCGGCCTCTAGCGCACGAATAGAACGTGGGCGCCCAACAAACAAAGGGATCACCATGTGGGGAAACACCACCACGTCGCGCAAGGGTAGCAACGGCAACTGAATCGATTCAGAGGGCAAGGTCTGGTTTTCAGACATGAGAAAATCCTAATAAAGACTCGGTAAAGCCCAAGTGAGCCACCGACATAACGACCGTAATGACACGAATATGTCTGTTATGTAGACGATAGCTCAAATTTCAAGCTCGTGACGCAGACATAATAAAAAGCCCCTACAAGGGGCTGAGAAAAAACATAGATTTTGAAGGGCATTTGGATTTTTCGAAAATCTTGAGCCTCATCTAAAGCGTCATTCGAATTTTTCGAAAATCTTTGCTGTCACCATTAGCCTTAGGCGGCTGCGTCGCGTAAGTTACGCTCGGGCTTATTGGGCTGCTCAGTTTCGTCGCCATACACCAGCAAGGGCTTGCCTTGGCCGTCAATCGTGGCCTCGTCGAGCACCACGCGTTTGATGTTGCCTTGCGTGGGAAGTTCGTACATGGTGTCTAGCAAGGCAGACTCAAGGATCGAGCGCAAACCACGCGCACCAGTTTTACGCTTAACCGCTTTACGGGCAATCGCCCGAAGCGCAGCCGGCCGAATCTCAAGCTCGGCACCCTCCATCGCAAAGAGCTTTTGAAACTGTTTCACCAAGGCGTTTTTAGGCTCGGTCAAAATTTGAATTAAGGTGTCTTCATCGAGTTCTTGCAAGGTTGCAATCACAGGTAGACGGCCAACTAACTCAGGAATCAAGCCAAACTTCACCAGGTCTTCAGGCTCTACCTCAAGAAAGGTGGTGCCGGTTGATTGTTCAATCTTTGAGTCGACCTTTGCGCTAAAACCAATGCCAGAGCGCTCGGTACGATTACGAATGACTTTTTCAAGACCGTCAAACGCACCACCAACGATAAACAAGATGTTGGTCGTATCAACTTGAACAAAATCTTGGTTGGGGTGCTTACGCCCGCCCTGTGGGGGCACAGAGGCTACCGTACCCTCGATCAGCTTTAACAGTGCCTGTTGCACGCCCTCGCCGGACACATCACGGGTAATAGAAGGGTTATCGGCCTTGCGAGAAATTTTGTCAATTTCGTCGATGTAGACGATTGCGCGCTGCGCTTTATCCACTTCGTAATTGCAATTTTGCAGCAATTTTTGAATGATGTTTTCGACGTCTTCGCCCACATAGCCGGCTTCGGTCAGTGTTGTCGCGTCAGCCATGACAAACGGCACGTTCAGTTGGCGTGCAAGTGTTTGTGCAAGCAAGGTTTTGCCAGAGCCCGTGGGGCCAATCAGCAGGATATTGCTTTTAGAAAGCTCAACGTCGTCGCCCTTGACTTCACCATGGCGCAAACGCTTGTAATGGTTATATACAGCAACAGCCAACACACGCTTTGACGCAGTTTGACCAATTACATATTGGTCAAGAAAGGCTTTGATCTCAGCGGGAGTTGGCAAATCGGTACGGATCGAAGCGCGGGCACTCGCTTGGGCTTCTTCGCGAATAATGTCATTACATAACTCAATGCACTCGTCACACACAAAGACCGAAGGCCCAGCGATGAGTTTTCGTACTTCGTGCTGGCTCTTGTTGCAAAATGAACAATGCAAGATCTTAGTGCTAGCTGAGCCTTTTTTTTCTGACATAACGATCCATTACCAGTTGTACCAAGCCTTGTTTTAACCGATGTTTCAGAATGACTGAGCCATCGAGGCCTGGGTAAATACTTATACGGTGTCGGCCCGCGAGGTTAAAACCTTATCAATCAAACCATACGATACTGCATCAGGCGCAGACATGAAGTTGTCACGCTCAGTATCCAAAGCAATACGCTCAATGGTCTGCCCGGTGTTCTCGGCCAACATCCCGTTTAAACGCTCACGCAAATCTAAGATTTCGCGGGCTTGAATTTGGATATCTGAAGCTTGACCCTGCGCACCACCTGAGGGCTGATGAATCATGATGCGAGAGTTTGGTAACGAAAAGCGTTTACCTTTTGTGCCTGCAGCCAACAAAAATGCGCCCATACTGGCGGCTAGGCCAGTGCAAAGCGTTGACACTTCAGGCTTAATAAAGCGCATCGTGTCATAAATGGCCATGCCCGCATAAACCGACCCACCCGGTGAGTTGATATACAACGCCACGTCTTTGTCAGGATTTTCTGACTCTAGAAAGAGCAGCTGAGCAACAATGACGTTGGCGGACTGGTCATTGACCGGCCCCACCAGAAATATGACACGCTCTTTGAGCAATCTTGAGTAAATATCATAGGCACGCTCGCCGCGCCCAGACTGCTCAATGACCATCGGGATGTAACCAAGCGCAGTAGGAGTCACAGACTCACCACCGTGCATGGATGCATAAAAGTCGGTAAAGCGTTGCATTTATTTAGTTTCCATGACTTGGTCAAAGGGCACTTGCTCGTCTTCAACTTGCGCCTTCGCTAACGCATGTTGAACCACATTATCTTCAAGCACGATACCTTCGACTTCTGAGCGACGTGCGCGATCTGACAGATAATAGCTGACGACTTCAGCGGGTTTTTCGTAGCTTGAGGCAAATTCTTCGATGCGGGCACGAACCTGCTCAGGCTTGGCCTGCAGCTGCTCGGCCTGAACCAGCTCTGATACCAATAAACCGAGCTTGACGCGGCGCTCGGCCTCAGTGGCAAACGCATCAGCCGGAATCGGCATTTTGTCTGCATTCGGCACGCCACGCTGGGTCAGCTCGGCACGAGCCGCAGCAACGCGAGCCTCGCATTCGCTATCAATCAGCGCCTTTGGCACATCAAATGTTGCCACAGCGACCAAAGCATCCATGACGCTATTTTTGGTGCGGGCCATCGTACGCGCTTTAACTTCGCGTTCGATATTGGCACGAATGTCAGTCAAGAGCTTCTCAACATCGCCCTCGGGTTGACCCAACGCTTTGGCAAATTCGGCATCAAGTTCAGGCAAGATTGGCTCGGCGACTTCTTTGACTGTGATGGTGAACTCGGCAGTTTTTCCTGCAACGTCTTTACCACCGTAATCGGCCGGAAACGGCAAGGGAAATACCTTGGTTTCACCAGCTTTCATGCCGCGTACAGCGACTTCAAACTCGGGCAACATGCGACCCTGTCCAAGAACAAACGGAAAATCGTCTGCTTTACCGCCATCAAACGGCACGCCGTCGATTGTGCCTGCAAAATCAAGTTTGACTTGATCGTCGTCTTGAGCAGGGCGCCCTTCAACAGCTTTATGCTGAGCACGCTGTTTACGCAAGACGTCAACCGTGCGCTGCACCTCGGCCTCGCCAACGGTTGTCACAGCACGCTTAATTTTCAAGGCGGCCAGATCAGGCAGCGCGATGGTTGGATAGACTTCAAAGGTTGCCACAAACGACAAGTCGTTTTCAGCCTGCCCTTCGGTTTTGGGCGCTAACTTCGGGGCGCCGGCGACCCGCAAACCTGACGAAATAATGGCTTGCTCAAAGGCCTGCCCGACCATCGTGTTGATTGAGTCGTAACGAATGCCTGCGCCGTGAGTGCGCTCAAGCATCGCCATTGGAACTTTGCCAGGACGAAAACCAGCCACTTTCGCTGTGCGCGAGACGCGCTTGAGTTCGGTCTGGACTGCTTTTTCGACATCGGCCATTGAGACCGAGATTTCAACGCGGCGCTCGAGGCCGGCGAGGGTTTCAACCACAGGTTGCATGAAGATCTACCAAACAAAGAGAACGGAGAGCGCAGCAGACAGCCCACGCCAACTAGGTAATAAATGGTGCGAAGGGCGGGACTCGAACCCGCACACCTGTTACGGCGTCAGGACCTAAACCTGGTGCGTCTACCAATTTCGCCACCTTCGCAGTAGCCGAGCATTGTAGCGCACCCTGTTGAGGTTTCCCGCACCCATCACGCCGGCAACTGGTTAAAATACGAAAATGAATCCACGCCTCGACACCTTACAGCCCTATCCGTTCGAAAAACTTCGCCTATTGTTGGCTCAGGCGGGCACCGCGCCTGCCGGTCTGCGGGCGATCAATTTGTCGATTGGCGAACCCAAACACGCTGCCCCACAATGCGTCAAAGACGCGATGGTGGGCGCGCTCGATGGCTTATCCGTCTATCCGCCCACCAAGGGCGACCCCAAATTGCGCGAGGCGATCAGCCAATGGATTGGCAAACGCTACAGCATCCCCTGCCCAAACCCGGAAACACAGGTGTTACCGGTGTTGGGCTCGCGCGAGGCTCTGTTTTCCTTTGCCCAAGTCGTGCTCGATTCGACTAAAAATGGGATTGTGGTGTGTCCAAATCCGTTTTATCAGATCTATGAGGGTGCGGCGTTGTTAGGTGGCGCCACCCCCTACTACGTGAATTCAGATCCGAAGCTGAATTTTGGCTGCGACTGGTCAACCGTACCCAGCGAGATCTGGGCCCGAACCCAACTACTGTTTATCTGCTCGCCAGGTAACCCTGCGGGCAACGTCATGAGTCTTGCTGAATGGCGTACCTTATTTGAGTTGTCGGATCGTTATGGCTTTGTGATCGCCTCTGACGAATGCTATTCAGAGATCTATCTTGACGAGGCCAATCCACCCTTGGGCGGGATGCAAGCTGCTGTACAACTGGGGCGCATTGATTTTCGCAACTTAGTCAGCTTTTCGAGTTTGTCCAAACGCTCAAACGTACCGGGAATGCGCTCTGGCTTTGTGGCGGGCGATGCCACGCTCATGGCCAAGTTTTTGCTCTATCGCACATACCACGGCAGCGCCTTGTCGCCGGTTGTATCGGCGGCCAGCATCGCCGCCTGGCAAGATGAGGCTCACGTCATCGACAACCGCCAACAATATCGCGCAAAATTCGATGCGGTCCTGCCAATTCTTGAGCCTGTACTCGATGTCACGCGCCCGGATGCCTCGTTTTACCTTTGGGCTGGCACCAAAGGCCCCGATGCAGATTTCGTGCGCGACTTGCTGACCCACACCAACGTGACGACGCTGCCCGGTAGTTTTGTTGGGCGCACCGTCAACGGTGTGAATCCAGGACAAAACCGTATCCGGATTGCGCTGGTCGCGCCGTTAGCCGATTGCGTCGAAGCGGCACAGCGCATCGCAGACTTTGTGCGCAAATCGTAACCCCTAGGCCAATCATCCTTAGATATTTACTTCATTCACTCTTCAATTTTATAAAGGCCTGCCATGACCTTAGATTTGCAAAACACCATTGAAAGCGGCTGGGAAGATCGCGCTAACCTGTCACCCAAAGCGGCCGGCGCAAGCGTGCGCGAAGCCGTCGCCCACACACTCGATGCCCTCGATACAGGTAGCCTGCGCGTTGCCGAAAAAATCAACGGCAACTGGGTTGTCCATCAATGGATCAAAAAGGCTGTTCTTCTTTCGTTTCGCCTGAATGACAATGGTGTCATGGGCCAGGCCCCGATGCAGTTTTACGATAAGGTTCCACTCAAATTCGCCGATTTCAGTCAGGCTGATTTTCAAGCCGCAGGCTATCGCGTTGTGCCCCCTGCTGTGGCGCGCCGTGGCTGCTTTATCGGTCGCAACGTTGTGCTGATGCCTTCTTACGTCAACATTGGTGCCTACGTCGACGAAAACACCATGGTCGATACCTGGGCCACCGTGGGCTCTTGCGCGCAAATTGGTAAAAATGTGCACCTGTCGGGTGGCGTTGGTATCGGTGGTGTGCTCGAACCTCTGCAAGCCAATCCCACCATCATCGAAGACAACTGCTTTATTGGCGCACGCTCTGAAGTCGTAGAAGGCGTCATTGTCGAAGAAAATAGCGTCTTGGCCATGGGTGTGTTTTTATCGCAAAGTACCCGCATCTACGATCGTGAAACCAAAGAGATCCACTACGGGCGTGTACCGTCTGGTTCGGTCGTTGTACCTGGCTCGTTGCCTTCGGCCGATGGCACACATAGTTTGAACTGCGCCATCATCGTCAAACGGGTCGACGCACAAACGCGTGCCAAAACCAGCATCAACGATTTGCTGCGAGCCTAAGGCAAGTATGGATGCCTCGCGCGAAGCCTTGCAAAACGTACGCGACTTAATCCGCTACGGTGTCTCGCGCTTTAATCAATCCAAGTTGTCGTTTGGCCATGGGTCAGACAACGCTTGGGATGAGGCTGTCTACTTGGTCCTCAGCGCCCTGCATCTGCCGCCCGATCAACTCGAACCCTTTATGGATGCACGCGTGTTGCCCGAAGAGCGGGAAAAAGCATTGCAATATATCGATGCCCGTTGTGACAAGCGGGTGCCGGCGCCCTACCTCACGCACGAGACCTGGCTGCAGGGTTATGCGTTTTATGTCGATGAGCGAGTGATCGTGCCACGCTCACCGATTGCAGAATTGCTCATGACGCAACTCAGCCCTTGGGTACTTGACCCCTACGAGGTCACAAGTATCCTAGATGTGTGCACGGGGTCGGGGTGTCTGGCCATTATTGCCGCACACCAGTTTCCAGAGGCCTTTGTTGACGCCACAGACATTTCAGCGCAAGCCCTTGAGGTTGCTCAGCGCAATGTCGCCGAGCACGGCCTCGCCGACCGCTTAACGCTGCATCACGGCAGTTTGTTTGATCCTCTGCCGGTATCCGCTCGTTATGACCTGATTATTTGCAATCCCCCGTACGTCAATAGCCAATCCATGCGTGCACTGCCACCCGAGTATCAGCACGAACCCTCACTGGCCTTAGCTGGCGGCGAAGACGGCATGGATTTAGTGCGCATCATTCTCGAGCAAGCGCCCGCTCATTTAAACGACCAAGGTATTCTTGTGCTTGAAATTGGCCACGAACGCGCGCATTTTGAAGCGGCATTTCCTGAACTTGAGCCCGTGTGGCTTGATACGACTCAGGCCTCGGATCAGATCCTACTACTGACACGCGAGCAGTTTTCGTCGTGATCCGTGCAACTGGCTTGACCGTTCGACGCGGCGCAAAAGTACTGTTAGACCAAACCGATTTTGTTGTGCACCCCGGCGAGCGCGTTGGCTTTGTGGGTAAAAACGGGGCAGGTAAATCGACCTTGTTTGCCTTGATTCAACACGAAATCGATGCCGACGCAGGTCGCCTCGATTTTCCGGCAGGCTGGCGCATTGCCAGTGTCAGGCAAGAGATCGCAGACAGCGCTGACGCCGCACGCGAGTTCGTGATCGATGGCGACGTGCATCTGCGTCAACTGCAAGCCCAACGGGCACTCATTGACGACACGGCACACACGAGCGACGCGCACGCGCAAGAGCAAGGCTCACGTATTGCAGAACTCGAAGCCGAGCTAATCGAGGCAGATGCCTGGACGGCTGTGTCGCGCGCCGAGCAACTCTTGGCGGGCCTAGGCTTTACGCCAGAGCAGTGGTCTGAGCCTGTCGATAGCTTTTCAGGCGGCTGGCGCATGCGCCTGGCCCTGGCGCGCGCGCTGATGGCACCCTCTGATCTGTTGTTACTTGACGAACCCACCAACCACCTTGACCTTGATGCCATGCTTTGGCTCGAGAAGTGGCTAAGTGCCTATCAAGGCACCGTGCTGCTGATCTCGCACGACACTGAATTTTTAGATGCCGTCGCGCAAACAATTTTGCACTTTGATCAAGGCAAGCTGATTCGCTATAAAGGTGGCTACGAAGATTTTGTCACGCAGCGGGCAGAGCGCCTGCGGCAAACCAAAATCGCCTTTGATAAACAAACCCGTGAGTCGGCTCGCCTGCAAGGCTTTATTGACCGTTTCAAAGCGAAAGCCTCAAAAGCCAAACAGGCACAAAGTCGCGTCAAAGCGCTTGCACGTATGGATTTAATGGCACCAATCCGTGCCGAATCTGGTATCGAAATTCGTATCCCCACGCCTAAAAGCATGCCCGACCCTTTGCTGGTGCTCGACGATATGCATGCGGGTTACACCACGGATAGCGGCAAGCAAGTCGCCATCTTGCGCAACGTCAAGCTGATGGTACGTGGCGGTGACCGTATCGGCATCTTAGGCGTAAACGGCGCAGGTAAAAGTACGCTAGTCAAAACACTCGCTGGCGAGCTTGAGGTGCAAGGCGGTACGCGTTTGGCATCACGCGGGCTTGAAGTGGGTTATTTTGCCCAGCATCAACTTGATATGCTGGATTTAGCTAGCAGCCCTTTGCAACACCTGATGCGTGTTGCACCCGGCACACGCGAACAAGAACTACGCAATTATCTAGGCGGCTTTGGCTTCGGTGGCGATCGCGTCACCGATACAGTCGAGCCCATGTCGGGTGGCGAAAAAGCACGCTTAGCCCTGTCGCTAATCGTCTGGCAAAAGCCAAACCTGCTGCTGCTTGATGAGCCCAGCAACCACTTAGATGTTGAAACGCGCGAAGCCCTCACGACTGCCTTAGCTGAGTTCGGCGGCAGCATGCTGTTGGTATCGCATGACAGGCATTTGTTGCGCACCACCGTTGATAGCTTTTGGATTGTCGCCGATGGTGGCGTACAAGAGTTTGACGGTGATCTTGAAGACTATCGTGACTGGCTTGCACAACATCAGGCCCGCGCACGCAAACAAGAAGCGGCAGCGCGCACTGCAGGTCGTGCCGCTAACAAGATGACGGCGGCCGAACAGGCGGCGTTAGCTGCACAGGCAGCCGCGCAAGCCGCAGCGGACGAGGCAAAAAAAGCCGCGCCTTCAGCCCAAGAGCGAAAACTGAACAAACGCGAAAATGCCGAGCAACGACAGCAGACTGCCCAACTGCGCAAACCGCTCGAACAACAAATCAACAAACTTGAAAAAGAACTCGAGCAAGTGCAGACCAAGCTCAAGGGCTTAGATACCTTGATCGCAGATTCAGAGTTGTATAGTGAAGCCCGCAAAGAAGAGTGTGTACGGGTGCTGGCCGAACATGGCGAGTTGACCAAGCGTGCGGCTAGCCTTGAAAGCTCTTGGCTTGACTTACAAACTCAACTTGAGACCTTTGCTTAGAGCAGCTTGACTTACAAACGCAACTTGAGGCCTTTGCTTAGAGCAGCTTGAAGGGAAAATACAACTTGAGACCTTTGCTTAGAGCATCTCAAAAAGTGGTAAAACGGTATGAAACTAGCTTGAACAACGCAGCCTTAGCTATGTTGTCCCTCTGACAAGATTGACCAAGGCACGTGCCTCAGAAAGCAGAGCAATTGATGTTAAACATACTCGGTCCAATATTCGTAACAGCCGTATTTAGATTTTTCGCATGCTTGCCTCTGCCTGTACTTCAAGTCTTGGGCTGGGGCGTGGGTTGGTTAGTATGGATATTGCCAAGCCGTTACAAACGGCGTTCAGCTGAAAACTTAGCAATCGCACTGCCCGAGGCCTCACCGCAAGTATTGCGCGCATCGCTCATTAGCTCTGGGCAATTGTTTTTAGAAATGCCCTATTGGCACATGCGTCGAGATGAGGCCAAGTTAGCTAAACAGGTGCAATGCGATGGTTGGGATGAGTTTCAAGCGGCGCTTGCGCTAGGCAAGGGCTTGATACTGCTGGGCCCTCACTCAGGAAGCTTCGAACTACTTGGGGCGATCTACACCAGTCGATTTCCTGCGACTGTGCTCACTCGTCTGCCTAGGCAGAAGTGGCTGCAAGACTGGATCATCAAAACGAGATCCAGAAAAAACCTCACCATGGCGCCGGCGAATCAAGCTGGTCTAAGAACGTTACTGAAAGCGCTGAAACGAGGCGAGTCGGTCGGCATTCTGCCGGATCAAGTTCCGTTGATGGGTGAAGGCGTTTGGGCACCATTTTTTGGCAAACAAGCTTACACCACCAAACTTGTACAAAGGTTACAGAGCACTACGGGCGCCCCCATCTTTGTGATGGCGGCGCAACGTAACGGTATCGGCAAGGGTTTTACCGTTAGGTACCAGGCAATCAAAGAGCCCTTATCAGACGATATTGACATCGCTGCCGCACAAATGAATCGGGCGTTAGAAGACATGATTGCCCTGATGCCGACGCAGTACCTGTGGGGCTACAACCGCTACCGGATACCTCGTGATAAACCCGGCAAAGGTCAGACCTAGCTTTGTGTGATCTCTAGCTTGGCCACACCTAGCGCGAGTGTTTTTGAACCAACCTCGCGAAACTGAATCTGCGCTTGTGCGTCGAGGCCGCTGCCCGATAAACCAATAATCGTGCCTTCGCCGAAGCGACCATGTCGCACACCTTGGCCAATGCGAAACTGCTGAGCCCCAACCGTAACACCCGTGGTGACCGAGCGTGGCGCAACAGCAGCATGCGCCGCTGCGCCTTGGCGACCGTAGGTTGCCCCACCAGCATCACCGCTTGATTTCCAGCGCGGCTCAGAATCAACAAAACCCTGCTTGGGCGTCAGCCATTTTAGGTGCGCATCGGGCACCTCGGATAAAAACCGCGAACGCATCGCATAACGCGTCTGGCCATGCAGCATGCGACTTTGCGCCAAACTAAAATACAGCCGCTCGCGGGCGCGCGTGATCGCCACATACATCAAACGACGCTCTTCTTCGAGCCCCGATTGTTCGAGGATACTGTTTTCGTGAGGGAAAAGCCCCTCTTCTAACCCGGTAATAAAAACCGCATCAAACTCAAGCCCCTTGGCTGCATGCACCGTCATGAGCTGCACCGCATCTTGGCCGGCTTGCGCCTGGTTGTCACCGGCTTCAAGCGAGGCGTGCGACAAAAAGGCGGTAAGGGGCGACAAGCCACCGAAGTCAACACCCGAGCCTACAAACTGCGCTGAGGGCTCGACAAGCCCTGACTCAGCGGGCGTTGAATCAAGAGTGGTTGTCTGCGCATCAGACACGATCACAACACCTGCCGGCAACCCTGATACGTTTGCCTCTGAGGCAAACGCCGCAGCCGCGGACACAAGTTCGTTTAAGTTTTCAATGCGATCGGCGCCTTCGCGATCTTGCCGGTAGTGTTCGATCAAACCGCTTTGAGCAATGACGTGCTCGACCATTTCGGGCAAAGGTAAGTCACGGGTTTCGAGTGCCAGGCGCTGAATCATCAAGGTAAACTGGGCTAGGTTCGAACCGCCCTTGCCCGCCACACGCGCCACAGCACCTGACAAACTGGTATCAAAGGCCTTCGCTTGATCGCCTAGCTGCTCAAGCGTGCGTGCACCAATCCCGCGAGGAGGAAAATTCACCACTCGCATAAACGAAGTGTCATCATTGGCGTTGGCCATGAGACGCAAATACGCGAGTGCGTGTTTGACCTCTTGTCGTTCAAAAAAGCGCAAACCACCATACACTTTGTAGGCGACACCTGCCGAAAATAAACCGTGTTCAATCACACGCGATTGCGCATTGCTTCGATACAGCACGGCAATCTGGCTCCGATCACGTCCGTCAGAAATCAAGCCTCTGACCTCATCCACCAGCCAGCGAGCCTCAAGCAAATCAGTCGGTTGTTCAACCACCCGAATCTGCTCACCCTCGCCCTGCTCGGTCCAGAGGTTTTTACCTAAACGCCCGTCGTTGTGGCTAATCAGCGCATTCGCAGCGTCTAGGATGTGACCAAACGACCGATAGTTTTGCTCAAGACGAATGACTGTGCCGTGCGCATAGTCGCGCTCAAAGTCAGCCATGTTGCCAACGTTCGCCCCACGAAATGCATAAATCGACTGATCATCATCACCTACCGCAAACATGATGGCCCCGCCACCGGCTAGCAGCGTGAGCCATTTGTATTGCAAGGTGTTGGTGTCTTGAAACTCGTCAACTAGCACATGACGAAAGCGGCGCTGGTAGTGCGAGCGGATGGGTTCGTTGCGCGCCAGTAACTCGTAGGCGCGCAATAACAACTCAGGAAAATCCACCACTCCCTCGCGTTGACATTGCGCCTCATAGAGCGTGTAGATCTCAATCATGCGTCGACGAAAACTATCAAACGCCTCAACGTCGCCTGGGCGTTGGCCGTCTTCTTTTGCACCATTAATAAAACGTTGTACGTCACGAGGTGGATACTTTTCATCATCGACTGCATTGGCTTTTAACAAGCGCTTAATTGCAGCGAGTTGATCGGCAGTGTCTAGAATTTGAAATGACTGAGGCAAACCGGCATCGCGGTAATGCGCCCTGAGCATGCGATTACACAGGCCGTGAAAGGTACCAATCCACAAGCCGCGCAGATCAATCGGCAACAAGGCTGACACCCGCGCGAGCATTTCGCGCGCTGCTTTGTTGGTAAAAGTGACGGCCAACAGACCTTGTGGGCTGACCTGACCTGTTTGAATGAGCCACGCCATGCGTGTGGTTAAAACACGCGTTTTACCGCTACCCGCACCCGCCAGCACTAACGCATGCTGCGCCGCAAGTGTGACTGCCTCACGCTGAGGTGCGTTAAGTTTGTCGATCATGCCGCATAGCGGCGTAGGCGTAAGGCAAACTCTTCAAGGCTAGCGATACCACTTTGCTGAGCGCGCTGGCACCAGTTTTGCAAGTCGTGCAACAGTTGCTCGCTTGAGGCCGTCGAACTATCCCAGAGCTTGGCCAGCTCGTGACGCATCTGCACCAGAGTTGCCAGCGAAGCAGTCTGTGACAGGGCCTGATCAATGCGCGCACGCTCGACTGCAGGCAAAGTCTCGTCGCCGCGTCCAAGCCAATGTGTGGCCGCGGCAAGTGCCTCAGTGTGACTGGTGTCGTGATTGCTCGCCGTTGAAGTTTTCAAGCGCGTAAGTTCTGCACGACAAGCGGTCTTCATGATGCTGGTGTAGCGCTCAAGAATCTCAAACCGATGAGCAATCACGCCTTGCAACGTACGTGCATCTACCCCGGTTTTGCCCGTCGCCTCAAGCTTCAAACGAGGTGCGACTTTTTTGACCTTGGCCAGGCCGACAGCTTGTAAGCCCAAGATATATAACCAACCGATATCGAGTTCGTACCACTTGCTTGAGAACTTAGCCGACGTACCAAAGGCGTGGTGATTATTATGAAGCTCTTCGCCGCCAATCAAAATGCCGATCGGAAACACGTTGGTGCTGGTATCTGGCGAAGCAAAATTACGATAGCCGAAGTAATGACCTACACCGTTGACCACGCCAGCGGCCCAAAACGGGATCCAAGCCATTTGGATGGCCCATACGGTCAGCCCAAGCGCGCCAAAGAGGGCCACATCAATCACCAGCATGATCAGGATGCCGCGGGCACTGTAACGTGCGTAAATGTGTTTTTCAACCCAATCATCGGGTGTGCCGTGACCAAACTTAGACAGGGTCTCTGCATTTTTAGATTCGTGCCGATAAAGCTCTGCACCGCTAAATAAAACCTTATTAATGCCGTAAATCATGGGTGAGTGTGGATCACCGTCGCGTTCGCAACGCGCATGATGTTTACGATGAATCGCCACCCATTCTTTCGTCACCATGCCTGTCGTTAGCCATAACCAGAAGCGGAAAAAGTGCATCACACTCGGGTGCAGATCAAGGCCACGATGAGCCTGGCTACGATGTAAAAAGATCGTAACAGCCGCGATCGTGACGTGGGTCAGGCCCAAGGTGATCAGAGCAACCTGCCACCACGATGCCTGCAACAAACCACCCGCGACAAAAGAAATAATTTCGTTCATAAATATATTGACCGCCTAAGACAAAATAGTCAGGGTCATTTTAGCCTAACCCACCTATTTGATACGAGCCTTACCGCAAGGTTTTTGCGTCAAATCAAGCCACTAAGCCTTTTTAACCCGTCCTGCCGCCTGACTGGCACGTGGTTTTTTAGCCGGTTTGTCGGTCTTAGAATCTTCAACCTCGGCCTCATCCCGATGCCCTGGGTTTAAAGCGTCTTTGGCAAGAAACGCAGCAAACGCGTCAATTGCCGAGGCCGGTGCAGCAGCCGAAGCGGCGGTCGGAGATTCAGTTGCAATGGTAGCCTCAGGCGCGACGGTTGCTGGCAACGCTGCCGAGCCTTTTCCGTCACCCTTCTTCGCCCTCACAGCCTTCCCTTTTGTCTCGCTCGGCTTCACTGAGTCCGAAGAGTCCGGCGATTCGGCTGATTTCGCCGATTCGACTGCTTTCACTGATTTGACTGCTTTCTTAGCTTCAGTCGCTCCCTTAGCCTTAGTCGCTCCCTTAGCCTCAGTCGCTCCCTTAGCCTTAGTCGCTCCCTTAGCCTCAGTCGCTCCCTTAGCCTCAGTCGCTACCTTACCCTCAGCTGCTACCTTGCCCGTGGCGGCGACTTTCACCTCAATCGCGGCGACGTCGGCCTCGGGTGCTACCGCGCCGCCAGCTTTGCGGCGTTCAAACACCGCAGCAAAAAAACCGTCAGTGCCATGCACATCCGGCCTGAGATTTAAATAAGGCCCTTCAAGTTGCAAAGACGTGCGTGCTGCTAGCAGCTGCGCCGCATCAATCAGCTCAAAATCGGGGTGTTCTGCCAAAAACCGCTCTGCTTGAGCCTGATTTTCTTCGATCAAGACGCTGCAGGTGGCATAGACCAAGCGCCCGCCCAGGGCCACACAGCGCGAAGCACTGGCCAAAATACGAGCCTGCAAAGCCGTCAATTCTTGCAAACTTTGCACCGACTGGCGCCACTTTAGATCAGGATTACGTCGCAGCGTGCCGACACCACTGCACGGCGCATCCACCAAAACACGCTGGGCCTTACCGGCCAGACGTCGTACCCGCGTATCGTTTTCGTGCTCAAGCACCACCGGCACAATATTTGATAAGCCACTACGGGCAAACCGCGGCTTGGCCTTGGCCAATCGAGTCGCCGAAACATCTAACGCATAAAGGCGGCCAGTCGAGCGCATCAGCGCACCCAGAAGCAAAGTTTTACCCCCAGCGCCAGCGCAAAAGTCGATCACCATCTCGCCGCGCTTAGGCCCCACCAATAAGGCGAGCAACTGGCTCCCTTCGTCTTGCACCTCAATTAAGCCATGCTCGAACTGATGCCACTTGTTCATGGTGGGGCGACCCGTCAAACGAATCCCCCAGGGCGAGTAAGGCGTGGCCACAGGCGCGTGTCGCACGGCATTGCCGCGCGCCAGATCAGCGAGCATATCGTCACGCTCAGCCTTCATGGGGTTGACTCGAATATCCAGCGCCGCGGGTTGATTCAAGGCTTGCGCCAGTTGCTCAAGGTTGGGCATGTGCTGCAAACGTTCAAACAACCAATCAGGCAAACTCGTGCGCACTTCAACCGCCAGAGATAGCTCATCAATTTGGGCGATGCGGTCTAACCAAGCGATCTCACCTGGATCAAGCACTTCGCGCACGCGACCATTGTCAATCATGACAATCGCGCCTTGAATCGCGAGACGTCTAACCGCATTGCCTACCCCACTTTCAGCCAGTTGCCGATAGCGTCGCAAATTGCGCAACACGTCATAGACCACCTCGGCCACTTCGGCGCGGTCCCGTACCCCTAACTTCGGGTGCGCCCGGAACCAGTGCGACACCACAGAATCGGCCGCAAAGCGCCAAGTTAAGACCTCATCAAGCACTTGCCGAATCTGATCTAACCGAATCGTCATCGGTGGCAAACGAGGTTTGACGCGACCGGTGTAAGTTGACTGTTGCGGTTCACCACGTGCACCTGCAGGCCGTTCACCCGCATAGCTGCCGCCGGGGCGCGGTGCACCTGAGCGCGGCGCAAAGGGTGTAGCGTTCATTAACCGTTCGGTTGCCGAACCTTTGCGCGGAAGCGCTGTTCCGGAAGCACGGGCCGCCTCACGAGCCGCCTCTTTTGTACCCACACGAGAGGCACCGACAGCGCCACCAGCGTCACGTTTACCTCGGCTGTCCTGACCTGTAGCACGAGTCTGCGCAAACGACTGAATTGACCGTTTTGCACCACCTGAAGGGGTACGAGGGCCTGCTTTTTTAGAATCAATCATTGCGCGAGCTCCGATACAAATAAGCGCCTAGGTGCACCTTCAACCTGTACGCGTTGATCAGGCATGAGTTTGACGCGCGACTGCGCAAGCCAACTGGCAACTGCGGGATAAACACGATGCTCAACCGTGAGCACCCGTGCAGCGAGCGTGTCGGGGGTATCGTCGGCCAACACTGGCACCACCCCCTGAGCGATGATTGGGCCGTGATCGAGCACTGGCGTCACAAAATGTACCGTGCAACCATGGCTTTGCACCCCCATCGCCAAGGCCTGCTCGTGCGTATGCAGGCCGGGAAACGCGGGTAACAAAGAGGGATGAATATTGACCAAACGCGACGCGTAATGCTCGACAAAGGCTGGGGTCAAGATCCGCATAAACCCAGCCAACAAGACATAATCAGGCGAATAACGGTCGATGGCCTTGACCAAAGCCTGATCAAACGCCTCGCGCGACGCGAAATCGGTGTGCGCGATGACTTCAGTGGCAATGCCCTGTCCCTGCGCCCACTTCACGCCGCCCGCCTGTGCTCGGTTCGATACGACCGCGACAACCTCGCCCGGGCACGCCTTTGACTGGCATGCCGCCACGAGCGCCTGCATGTTTGACCCTTGGCCAGAGATCAAAATAACGAAGCGGCAGCGCAGAATTTCGGGTTCAGACATGGTTTTTCACAGACAAGGTAGTGCGAAATTGTAAACTGTTGCTCGTGAACACCTTTTTCAGCATTTTTCGTCAGGCCTCGGCCCCCACATTGCGGCGACCCACCGCGCTCTCTATCGGCAATTTTGATGGGGTGCATCTAGGGCATCTGGCCATGCTCAGCCAAGTGACTGAGGCCGCCCGCGCACGCGCGTTGGTGCCTACCGTCTTAACCTTTGCTCCGCACCCGCGCCAATTTTTTGCCGAAAAAAATCGACGACCTGAGTTGTCGCCGCCGCAAATCAATGGGCTGCGCGACAAACTCACTGCGCTACGCGAGGCAGGCATCGAACAAGTGCTGCTCGCACGTTTTAATCAACGTTTTGCAGAAATGTCGGCACAAGACTTTATTGAAACGCTTTTGGTCAAAGGCCTAAACGCGCGCTGGCTGATCGTGGGTGAAGACTTTCGGTTTGGACGCCAACGCTCGGGCGATGTGGCCTTACTTAAACAAATGGGCCCGCAGTGCGGGCTTGAGGTTCACACACTCTCTGAGATCAAAGATCAACAAGGCCATCGTGTTTCAAGCTCTGAGGTTCGTGCTGCACTAGCCGCGGGCGATCTGACACAAGCCCAAAGCCTGCTCGGACGCCCTTACGCAATGACTGGCCATGTCGTACACGGCAAAAAGCTTGGCCGCACCTTGAATATGCCCACCTTAAATATGCGTGTGACCCCAAGGTGTGCTGCCCGCTCAGGCATCTATGTTGTGCGGGTGCACGGTTTAGCGCAACAAGCTTTGCCTGGGGTCGCGAGCCTGGGCGTACGCCCGACCGTCGAAGACGATGGCCGGATCTTGCTCGAGACCCATCTTTTCGATGTCAATATCGATGCGTACGGTAAACTCATCCTCGTTGAGCTTCTCAAACATCTTCGAGACGAAGAGAAGTTTCCTGATCTCCCAACCTTGACTGCCGCCATGCATGCCGATGCACAGCATGCGCGGGCTTATTTTGCGCCACATGGACTATAAACAAACACTCAATCTGCCCGACACACCGTTTCCGATGCGTGGTGACCTGCCTCGCCGTGAACCCCTTTGGGTTGCACAATGGCAAGAAAAACGCGTTTATCAGGCGATTCGTGAGGCCAGCAAAGGGCGCCCGACGTTTTTACTGCACGATGGCCCACCCTACGCGAATGGCGACATCCACATCGGGCATGCCGTCAACAAAATCCTGAAAGACATCATCGTCAAAAGCCGCAACATGGCCGGCTTCGATGCGGCTTATGTGCCGGGCTGGGATTGCCACGGCATGCCGATTGAAATTCAGATTGAGAAAAAATACGGCAAACATTTGCCGGTTGCAGAAGTGCAAGCCAAGGCGCGCGCCTATGCACTTGAGCAAATCGAACGCCAGAAAAAGGATTTTGAACGGCTTGGTGTGTTGGGCGATTGGAATCGCCCCTACCTGACCATGAACTTCAGCAACGAAGCGAACGAAATTCGTGCACTGGGCCGGATCCTAGATAAAGGTTATGTGTTCAGAGGGCTCAAGCCTGTGAACTGGTGCTTTGATTGCGGCTCGGCCTTGGCTGAAGCTGAGGTTGAATACGCAGATCGCAAAGATCCAGCCGTTCATGTTGCGTTTCCGTTCATCGATCGCGCTGCACTCGCAAAAGCCTTTGGCCTGCACGAGGTTGAGCCTGGCGCTTTGGTGATCTGGACAACAACACCCTGGACGATCCCCTCAAATCAGGCGCTAAACCTGCACCCAGAATTCGAATATGCCTTGGTACGTGTCAGTCCGGCACCTGCCACGGGTGCGCTGCTACTGATTGCACTCGATCGTGTCCAAGCTTGCCTCAAAGAATGGAACCTGCAGGGTGAAGTTATTGCTCGCTGCCTCGGGCAAGCGTTAAACAAACTCGAGTTCGAACACCCTTTAGCGCGCTTTGACGCTGGCTACCAACGCACAGCACCTATTTATTTGGGCGATTACGTCACACTCGACACCGGCACGGGCGTCGTGCACTCAGCTCCAGCCTACGGGATTGAAGACTTTTTATCTTGCAAAGCCAACGGCATGAAAGATGGCGACATCATCAGCCCTGTCATGGGCGATGGTAAGTTCGTGCCCAGTTTGCCCGGCTTCGGCGGCTTAAGCATTTGGGCGGCGAATCCAAAAATTGTTGAAGCCTTGACCCAAGCCGGCACCCTGCTCAAGCAAGAACCACACGCGCACAGCTACATGCACTGCTGGCGCCATAAGACACCAATCATCTATCGAGCAACCAGTCAGTGGTTTGCTGGGATGGATGTGCTACCCAAAGACCACGCACCAACGCTGCGTACCAGCGCGCTGGCCGCGATTGAGGCCACCGCTTTTTACCCAGCCTGGGGCCGCGCACGCCTGCATGCCATGATCGCTAACCGGCCAGACTGGACCTTATCGCGGCAGCGCCAATGGGGCGTCCCCATGGCCTTCTTTCTGCACAAAGAAACCGGTGCCTTGCACCCCAATACCCCAGCATTACTTGAAGCCGTTGCCAAGCTTGTTGAGCAACACGGCATCGAAGCCTGGCAAGCGGTTGAACCTGCTGATTTACTCGGGCCTGAGGCCGATCAATACGAAAAAAATCGCGACACACTCGATGTCTGGTTTGATTCGGGCACGACCCATGCCACCGTGCTAGGTGGTTTGAATAATGCGCAGCAAGGCTCGCATGGCGAGTTACCTTGGCCTGCAGATATGTACCTTGAGGGGTCGGATCAACATCGCGGTTGGTTTCATTCATCGCTCTTAACGGGCTGCATGCTCGAGGGCCGCGCCCCTTATAACAGTTTGTTGACACACGGCTTTGTGGTTGACGGACAGGGTCGCAAAATGAGTAAGTCAGTGGGCAATGTGATCGCGCCCCAAAAAGTCTCTGACAGCCTAGGTGCCGAGATCTTGCGCTTGTGGGTCGCCAGCACCGACTACTCGGGCGAGTTATCGATCTCTGACGAAATCCTCAAGCGAGTGGTAGAAAGCTATCGCCGCATTCGTAACACCTTACGCTTTTTACTCGCCAATCTGGCCGACTTTGACGCCGCAACAGATGCAGTGTCGCCCGAAAGCATGCTTGAAATTGATCGCTATGCACTGGCGATGACGGCACAGATGCAAGCCGAGGTGCTCAAAAGCTTTGAGCAGTACGAGTTTCAACCGGCAATGTCTCGGTTGCAACATTTTTGCTCTGAAGACCTAGGCTCGTTTTACCTGGATGTCTTAAAAGACCGCTTGTATACCTCAGCCCCAAAAAGCCAGGCACGTCGCTCGGCACAAACGGCGTTGCTGCACATTACACAGACTTTGCTCAAACTGATGGCGCCGATTCTGTCCTTCACCGCTGAAGAGGCCTGGGGCATTTTATGCACGTCTACCCTAGCCAATCAGCCTGATACCAGTCGCCTCACGATTTTCACCGAGTGCTATCACTCAGTACCGACCATCGCAGAGGCTGACACGTTGCAACAGCGCTGGTCTCGCTTGCGTGAAATTCGCGGGCTTGTGACGCGCAAACTCGAAGAGCTTCGCACAGCCGGCAGTATCGGCTCGTCTCTACAAGGCGAAGTTGACCTCACGGCGCAGGGCACCGATCTCGCTTTGTTACAAAGCGTTGCAGAGCAACTACCTTTCATCTTGATTGTGTCCAGGGTTGGCGTTCATGCCTCGACGGCGCCTGACCAAACTGAACTCGCGATCAGCATCGCGCCCTCACAGCATAAAAAATGTGAGCGGTGCTGGCATTGGCGTGAAGATATCGGTCACGATGCCGAACACCCTGACATTTGCGGGCGTTGTGTCAGCAACTTACACGAAGCACACGCAAACGGCTAAATGATCATGAGAGCCCATTCACAAGCACAAGCAAACGGCCAAGTCAGCATGAGCGTCAACTCACAAGCACACGCAAACAGCTAAATCATCATGAGCGTCAACCCTCAAGCTGACCCGCCGGTTCAGGCCTCGCCACCGCTCACCCGTTGGCTGGTTCTCGCTGGGTGTTTGTTGATCATTGATCAACTGACCAAGCTTTGGTTTGACTCGTCCTTACGCTATGGCGAACGGGTGCAAGTCTTGCCCTTCTTTGACTTCACGCTGCTCTATAACCCTGGCGCGGCGTTTAGCTTTTTAGCCGACCAAGCGGGATGGCAGCGCTGGTTTTTTACGGTATTGGGCTTAGGCGCAGCAGTGTTTATGCTTTGGATGATGCACACCAATCGTACGCAGCAGCGCCTGTTGCTGGCCTTGGCTTTGATTTTGAGCGGAGCCATAGGCAATGTCATCGACCGCATTGCCTATGGCCATGTCATTGATTTTTTATTGTTCTATTGGCAAAACTGGTACTACCCTGCTTTTAATGTCGCCGACAGCTGTATTACGCTCGGTGCTATCCTGCTGATTCTGGATGAAATTCTTCGTCTGCGAGGTCGCCATGCAAGAGCTGCTTGATAAACGGATCGTGTTGGGGTTAAGTGGCGGTATCGCCTGCTACAAGTCGGCCGAACTCGTGCGACGTCTGGTCGAACAAGGTGCAACTGTCGACGTCATCATGACTGATGCCGCCACACATTTCATTACAGCCGTCACCATGCAAGCGTTGAGCGGGCGCCCAGTGTTTATCGATGCCTGGGATCCTCGCATCCCAAACAACATGGCCCATATTGACCTAAGCCGAGGCGCCGATGCGATTCTGATCGCACCCGCTTCGGCCGACTTCATGGCAAAGCTGGCGCAAGGCCGTGCCGACGACTTGCTGTCGACGCTGTGTCTGGCCAGAGCCTGCCCACTCTTGGTAGCACCTGCCATGAATCGCGAAATGTGGTCTGCTGCACCGACTCAACGTAACGTGGCACAACTCGCTCAAGACGGCGTCAAAGTGTTGGGCCCGGGCTCTGGACAACAAGCTTGTGGTGAAACTGGCGACGGCCGCATGCTTGAGCCGCTACAACTCTTGGCTGAAATGGTGGCTTTTTTTCAGCCTAAACTGTTACAAAATAAACGCGTACTGATCACTGCAGGCCCCACTGTTGAACCGATTGATCCCGTACGTGTGCTGACCAATCGTTCTTCAGGTAAAACCGGCTACGCGCTTGCGCGAGCAGCCTTTGAGGCCGGCGCAACAGTCACCTTGATTTCAGGCCCCACTGCCCTGCCAGAACCCTACGGCGTGCCCTGCGTTCAAGTGCAAACCGCACAGCAAATGCATGACGCGGTGCTCGCGCATATCAAAGAGCAAGATGTGTTCATCTCGGTGGCGGCGGTGGCTGACTGGCGTATCGCCAACGTGGCAAGCGACAAACTCAAGAAGGACTCAACCTCAAAAACTGCCAATGCACCTCACCTAGAGTTTGCCTTAAACCCTGACATTCTTGCCACAGTCGCAGCCTTACCGAACGCCCCTTGGTGCGTAGGCTTTGCTGCCGAAACCGAACGCCTGTCTGAATATGCACACGACAAACGCAAGCGCAAAGGAATCCCGATGCTAGTGGGCAATCTCGCTCAACACGTCATGGACGCCGACCACACTACCGTCAGCATTTTTGATGAGCAAGGCGAACATCCTCTGCCGACCAGCGCCAAGCAAGACATCGCTCGCCAGTTGATTGCTGCGATTGCAACACGCCTTCCTCTTCGAGCGTAACCAATACTCATCATGGATGCGCTCATCACACAGGCGGGGCAGTTTATTCAAACCCATCAGGCATGGGCTGGACTGATCATTTTTTTGATGACCTTTGGCGAATCGCTCTTTGTGATTGGGATCTTTTTGCCTGCCACGGTTTTGCTCATGATGAGTGGCGGCTTAGTGGGCAGCGGCACACTTGCTGCTCTACCTATTTTTCTTTGGGGTTTCGCCGGCGCCGTACTCGGAGACGCGCTGTCCTTCTGGCTTGGAAAATGGTTTGGCCCACGCGTCTTGCGACTGCAGATACTGAAAAAGCATCGCAGCACCGTTGCACGCGCACGCTTGTTATGTTTTCGCTATGGATTTTTAGCGGTCTTGTTGGGGCGTTTTCTCGGCCCGTTACGCTGTTTGATACCGACCGTTGCAGGCGTCATGGGCATGCCTGAGAAAAAATTTCAAGTTGCCAATATTTTGTCAGGCGCCCTATGGATTCCAGCCTTACTCGCCCCAGGGTATTTGACCGCAATTAGCCTCGACGCCGCCAGGCACTCACGCGAATCGTTGATTTACTCAGCCCTAGGTTGCGCGGTGTTAATCGGTATTGGGGTACTGATTTGGATCACCCGCAGCGCGCACCAAAAAAAACGACGTTCGACATACTAAAAACGAACCTGCAGACCCTCAATCGCACAGCCGTCAGACACGAATGCGTACAAGCTTACAGCCCCAGAATGACAAACCGCGTCGTCGAACCTTAAGGAATTCATTTTGAAAGCCGTCGAATTAAAAATTTTAGATCCAAGGATGCGAGACCATATTCCAGCCTATGCCACCGCTGGCTCAGCTGGCTTAGACTTAAGAGCATGTCTTGAGGCGCCTTTGGTGCTTGAGCCTGGCTCCACTCATCTGATCCCAACCGGGTTGGCGTTGCACGTGGCCGATCCAGGGTATGCGGCGGTGATTTTGCCACGCTCTGGGCTTGGTCATAAACACGGCATCGTCTTGGGCAATCTGGTTGGTTTGATTGACTCTGACTATCAAGGCCCCCTTATGGTGTCAGCCTGGAACCGCAGCCAAACCGCTTATACCCTAGAGCCGCTCGAGCGCCTAGCCCAACTCGTGGTCTTACCCATCGCCCAAGTCGAGTTCACCATTGTTGAAGAGTTTGAGCAAAGCACACGCGGTGCCGGCGGCTTTGGTAGTACCGGCAAGCGCTAATCACAACCTTAAGCATCCGCCGCATCCAAGGTCAGCTGACTCACGTCATTTGACCACGGCTTTTTTTTCAACCCGAGGTCTTAGCCTGGGTACATTGAGCGTCTGCAGGCGCACTACGCGATACCAACGACTGTGCGATTTGCGCAGACAAGAGCTGGGTATTTTTTTGCTGACCCAACACAAGCGCCGTCACGCCAATCTCGACGTTTTGCTTAAAACGTGAAAAACAGGTCAATACCAAACCGCTCTGCCTAAAGCGTAAACGCCATAGTGCATCAAGAGCCACGTACTGCCCAGGCACCAGTTCAAAGCGTTGCACGTCAACTTGGACTTGCGTCGCGTCGCCCTGCGTCCCACTCTGATTGATATTTTGCACGGGCGGCATCCCCAGCGCGGCAGTCAACTCTAACCCCAATGCGCTTTGCAGGTGCGAAGATAAGGTCGCCGTCCAACGATCATCGCTTAACAGCATCAGGCGCCCACTCGTCTCGCGAACCACCAAGGAAGTGCTGTCGACCTCAGGGGGTACCGTAACAGGGCTCAGTGCGTAAGCACCCACACGTTGCCCTGGGGCCACAGAGGCGCGCGTACCTTCAGGGCTTAAGGTGTAGTAATAAGGCGCGGGAGCCGAGCAACCGGCCAGCCCCGCAACAAACATCATCAGCAATAATTTTTTCATTTTGCAGGCGCTTTTCATTGTACGGGAGCCCCAAGCGTTTCGCGTGAATAGGGTTTAGGAGTGCGACCGGTGATTAACGAATCAGGCTGCGCTTGTAACGAATCAGTCAGCCCACGCAACGAACGCAAACTACGTCTGAGATCTTCAAGCATGGCCTCAGCGCTCGCGGTCATTGGGCTACCCGGTGCAATTAACCCGTTCAGGTTTTTAACGGCAAGCTCAACCTGCGACAGTGTAGAAGCAAGTTTAGGCACGACCGATTTATCGAGCGTCACACTCAGCACTTTGATCTGCTTGATCATTTCATTGACTTCGTTACCAATCGACTCGAACGGTATTTTGTCGAGCTTATTGACGATACTGGTCACCTGCTGCTGCAACTTGTCTAGATCATCTGAGGCCAGCGTTGGCATCTTAAAGGGCACCTCTGCTTTAACAGAATCAATCTTCGGTGCATTCGGAAAATCTTCGAGCACGATGTAGAGTTGGCCCGTCAAGATATTGGCTGTTCGCAACTGAGCACGCAGACCCCGCCTGGTCATGATCGCCAAAGAGTTTGTCAGCTGTTCAACCGAGCGCCGTGACATATTCATTTCTCGGTACACCATCCCCAAGCGCTCTGGATACAAGGTGGCAGTGACCGAAGTAAAGAATTTTCCCGACGCGATATCAAAGTCAAGCGCTACCGAATTCACAACGCCGATGTCCACTCCGTGAAAGTCGACACCTGCCCCCACCTTGAGCCCCCGCGTTGTCTGCCAAAAGCGCATGTGGATCGGCACAGCAACGCCCTGCGGCTCAATCTCGGCGGCGCGGCGGTTGTCGTACAGCTTAAATACTCGATCCACTTCAGAGATATCACGCGGGTTACCGAACGAGCCAAACGACACACCACCCGCAATTAAGGACACGAGTGATTGAGTATTAATTTGCATTCCGTCAGGTGAAAGGGTGATGTCAACACCACTTTCATTCCAGAAGCGCGTGCTGCCGTCTACATAACGATCGTAGGGTGCGTCGATGAACACTTCAATTTCAATAAACTTGCCTTCGGGTTCGAGCTTGTAACTTGAGATCATCCCAACTTGCAGGCGACGCATGTAGATCGGCGCGCCAACACTTAACGAACCCAAGTCATCACTACGCAAGACAAAACGCGTGCCTGGGCGATCACTGGTAATCGGCGGAGGCTCTTCGAGACCAATAAATTCCTTTTGCGTGGCCTTACCGAGCGCACCATGTTTGGTATCCGTTTCGATATAAGCGCCAGACATCAGCGTCGAAAGCCCCGACACGCCACTAATACCAATACGGGGCTTCACGACCCAAAATTGGGTCGCTTCGTTCGCCATCCCAGCGGCATCTTTGTTGAGCTCAGCCTGAACCACAACCTTGTCGCGCATCTCAGTTAAGCGAATCTCTTTGACCAGGCCAATCACCACATCGCGATAACGCAGTTGCGTCTTGCCCGCCTCTAGGCCGGTCGCGGACTGAAAAGTAATAAAGATGCGAGGACCTTGTTTGGACCAGCTGTGATAAAGGATAGAAAGCCCCACCAGCGCTGCCACAAGCGGAATCAGCCATACCCACCCGAGATTACGCTTGGGGCGTTGGCTAACACGCGGCAACCCAGGTGTTTGGTTTGTTATCGACTGCTCCGGCATGCCGGACTCCTTGGTCAAACAAAAACGGTGATGACCTCACCACCCAAAACGGTGAGTGTTACTGCGAGGCCAACAACAGGCACAATCGCTTAAAGATTCACTTCAAGACGGCATTTTCGCAGACTCTGGCAAAAGATGCCTACGATGGCCAGCACGCCGCCATGCCAGCCTAGGATCGAACCCCAGTGCAGCTAACATTGTCAGGATCACCACCCCCGCAAAGGCTGCGGCCCCGCCCCCTGGATCGATCGTCAATAAAGCGCCAAAGCGACCTAGCGCCGAGAGCAAAATCACCACAAACACATCCAGCATCGACCACTGGCCGATAAACTCGACCACTTCGTACAAATGCGTACGGGTTCTGAGCGCACCAACAGCACGCCTCTGGGCCAAGTACACCAGAACCGCCAAACAGACCAGCTTGAACAAAGGTACGACTACGCTGGCGATAAAGACCACTGCGGCAATACTGTAAGACCCCATCGAAACCAGTTCGAGCACGCCGCCTAGAATGGTGTGCGCTGAGTTGCCCGCGATCGAATTAATCTGCATGATCGGCAAAAGATTGGCTGGGATGTAAAGCAGGGCTGCCGCAACGATGAGCGCCCACGTTCGATTAAATAGGGCGGGCGATGGCGCTTTGGGCAAGGCCTCAAACGGCGCAGGCAGGCCAATGTCGTGCGCCAAACAGCGAATCTTTTGGGCAGACAGTCGCGTCAGTGCGGTGACAAAAATGGCTGAAGCAGCCGTTGCAAAGAGCCCCACGCCCGCCACCAACGATGCCAGACCCACAAGCTTGACCACTGACACCAAGATGCCCATCAGAAACACCGGCACCATACACCAGGGCTTCAACAAATCGATCAGACTAATCAATTCTTCAAAGCGTAACGGCAAGCGTCGAAGTGAGAGCGCTAAAAAGACCCAAAGCAAGAGTAGTAGTTGCACAAACGGAAGCAAGAAGCCGGCAGCAAACGACACGACGGCTACCTCGGGATACCCCGCTTGCCAGGTAATGATAATGGCGTCAAAAAACGACGCCGCTTGCGATTGACCTGAGATTAACAGCGTGGCGATTGGATACGCGTTGGCTAACGAAAAACATAGCAACGCAGCCAGAATGACCGCCAACCACGCCCCCGGGGTAAACGTCGAATATGTTTCTAAGACGTTGTCACAACGCTCACACTGCGCCCATTCCCCCGGCTCTAGCACTGGGCGCTGGTAAGCCGCGCCACAGTGATGGCAAGCCAGCATCAAGCTAGGAGATGACATCTTTAGAGTGCCGCGCTCTGTTGGTGTTTCATAGAAGCCTCATTGCGCATGACTAAGACAAGAGTCTATCCCGTGTACTTAGGGTAGTACAAAAGGCCATCAATGCGTCAACTCGGCTTCTTGGTCAGACCCCGACACCGACTTTTGCGACTTATCGGCGCGCGGTCCAAACGTCAAAGCGACTTTACCCTCAGCGTCAATATCCACAATCACAGAGCCACCATCCACGAGCTTGCCAAACAAGAGTTCGTCAGCCAAGGCACGGCGAATCGTGTCTTGAATCAAACGTTGCATGGGTCGTGCACCCATTAAAGGATCAAAACCATTTTTGCCCAAGTGCGCACGCAACGCATCGGTAAAGCTCGCCTCGACACGCTTGTCGTGCAACTGGTCTTCAAGCTGCATCAAGAACTTATCGACGACACGCAAGATGACAGCCTGATCGAGCTGCGCAAACGGCACGATCGCGTCTAGACGGTTGCGGAATTCGGGAGAGAACAAACGCTTGATGTCACCCATTTCGTCGCCACTGGCACGGGTATTTGAAAAACCAATATTCGGTTTATTCAAGGCTTCAGCCCCTGCGTTGGTCGTCATCACCAAAATCACATTACGAAAATCAGCTTTGCGACCATTGTTATCGGTGAGCGTGCCGTGATCCATCACTTGCAGCAAAATGTTAAACACATCAGGATGTGCTTTTTCAATTTCATCAAGTAACAACACGCAATGCGGCTGCTTGGTGATCGCCTCGGTCAACAGACCGCCTTGATCAAAGCCAACGTAACCCGGTGGGGCACCGATCAAGCGCGACACGGTGTGACGCTCCATGTACTCTGACATATCAAAGCGCAACAGTTCGATGCCCAAGGTAAAGGCCAATTGGCGTGCCACTTCAGTTTTACCCACGCCGGTCGGCCCTGAAAACAGAAACGCGCCAATCGGTTTCTCTGGCCGACCAAGCCCAGAGCGGGCCATTTTGATCGCAGACGAGAGCACATCAATCGCGCCATCTTGACCATATACCACTGTTTTTAAATCACGCTCAAGCGTAGCCAACTTGCTGCGGTCGTCGCTCGACACCGTTTGGGGTGGAATACGCGCGATTTTTGACACGATCGCTTCAATATCGGTTTTGCCAATCACTTTCTTTTGTTTTGAGCGAGGCAACAGGCGCTGTGCAGCTCCGGCCTCGTCAATCACGTCAATTGCCTTATCAGGCAAATGACGGTCGTTAATATGACGCGCCGATAATTCGGCTGCTGCCGTTAAGGCTGCACTTGAATATTTCACGCCATGATGTTCTTCAAAGCGGCCTTTGAGACCGCGCAAAATTTGAATGGTCTGCGCAACACTGGGCTCAGGCACATCGACTTTTTGAAAACGTCTTGAGAGCGCTGCATCTTTTTCAAACACCCCGCGAAACTCGGTGTAGGTCGTCGCGCCAATACAGCGCAACTGCCCAGAAGACAGCGCTGGCTTAAGCAGATTTGAAGCGTCGAGGGTACCGCCTGAGGCTGAACCTGCGCCAATCAAGGTGTGGATCTCGTCAATGAACAAAATCGCCTGTGGATTATTGCGCAACTGCTTGAGCACGCCTTTCAGACGCTGTTCGAAATCACCTCGGTATTTAGTGCCAGCCAAGAGAGCACCCATATCAAGCGAAAACACCTGAGCGTCTTGCAAGACCTCGGGCACTTCGTTGCGCGTGATGCGATAGGCCAAGCCTTCAGCAATCGCCGTCTTACCGACGCCAGCTTCGCCGACCAGAAGGGGGTTATTTTTACGACGACGACAGAGCGTTTGAATCACACGCTCAACTTCGTGCTCGCGTCCGATCAAGGGGTCGATGCGCCCAGCGTTAGCCGCAGCGTTCAAGTCTTGCGCATAAAGATCAAGTGGTGACTGACGGGCCTCGCCGCCCTGCTCTTCACCGTTGCCAGGTTGCTCTTTAGGGGTAGGTGTTTCGGCCGACGCTTTGCTAATGCCGTGCGACAAAAAGTTCACCACATCTAGACGCGAAATACCTTGTTGTTGAAGGTAATACACCGCGTGAGATTCTTTCTCGCCAAAGATTGCAACCAATACGTTTGCGCCTGTCACAGGCTTTTTAGAGGCACCGCCCGCTGACACATGCATGATCGCGCGCTGGATCACGCGCTGAAAGCCAAGAGTCGGCTGCGTATCCACCTCGGTACCCGCTGGGATCACAGGCGTGTTATCGGTCACAAACTTACGCAAATGACTGCGCAGTTCGTCTAGATTGGCCACACAGGCTTTGAGCACTTCAATGGCCGCTGCGTTATCAAGCAGCGACAACAGTAAATGTTCGACCGTAATAAATTCGTGGCGAGCTGAACGTGCCTCGACAAACGCCATATGTAGGCTTACTTCAAGCTCTTGCGAAATCACAATTCCTCCGTCCTTCTTTCGTCAGTGACACCGTTGATTCATATTCTATGCTTTCCACGGCCTAAGCGTTACAACTAGTAAAAAACCTTTTCAAACTGTATTTTTTTTGCTCATGTGTTCGCACCTTTCAAGCGTCGTCCGCCGGTTCAAGTACGCACTGCAGTGGGTGCTGGCGCGCCCTTGCATACTGGGCAACCTGAGCCACACGACTCGAGGCAATGTCGTGAGGGTAAACGCCGCACACTCCTTTGCCTTCGTGGTGAACTTGCAACATCACTCTGAAGGCATCTTCGGAAGACTTACCAAAGAACTTTTCGAGAATATGCACCACGAATTCCATGGGGGTGTAATCATCATTGAGCAAAATAACCTTGAACATAGGCGGCGGTGCCGTCTTTGCAGTGAGTTTCTCAACGACGAGATCTGGGGGTAGCGAAGTACGAGTCGGCATAATCAGAAAGCAACATCCTGGCTAAAACATTCATTTTTGTGACATCTCAGACACTTTCGTATCCTGTATTACCCTTGGTTTGTGCTTGAAGGCTTGACGACTTGCGCAAATCTGCTCAATATCTCGCCATACTCAAGAATCTTTGGGTATAGAAACGCCGAAAGAAACATGATAATAAGTCAAAAAATCATAGTTCTTCGGTTCAGTTTATACATTGCATAAAGAGGCAGGCGGAATGTCGGATTCAGCTACAAACAACGGCCCTAAGGTCACTGGTACAGTTAAATGGTTTAACGATGCAAAAGGCTTCGGCTTTGTCACACCAGACGACGGCGGCGAAGATCTTTTTGCTCATTTTTCAGCCATTGAGATGAACGGCTTTAAAACCCTGAAAGAAGGCCAAAAAGTGGCGTTTCAAGTCACACAGGGCCCAAAGGGCAAACAAGCGACAAATATAACCGCGGCTTAAACTATCGGGGTGAATAACCCCTTGGATAGTAGAGATGCGAAAGATGCTCATGCTTTTTAAGCAGCGCAGTCTTATGGCTGCGCTGTTTGTTTTTCTCTTCAGCATGCTAGCCTACTCGCCCGAGTCTGCTTGTCAGACGGCACCTATCGGCCCAAGCTTGCCAGTTAAAACACTTGGTGCAGGCATGCACAGAATTCAAGCCGAAGTTGCCGCCACAGACTCGAGTCGCTCTCGTGGGCTGATGTTTCGCAAAGAGCTTGCACCTAACCACGGCATGCTCTTTGTCTTTGAGCAAGCCAACGTGCAATGCTTTTGGATGCGCAACACACCCTTGCCGTTATCGATCGCTTTTATTCTGGATGACGGCACCATCACGAACATCGCCGACATGGCGCCCATGACCGAAAACTCTCATTGCTCGACTGCACCTGTGCGCTACACCCTCGAGATGGAACAAGGCTGGTTTGCGAAGCGTGGCATCACTGCCGGCAAAAAAATCACGGGTATTCAGTAGCGTGACGGGCAATTCTTGCCCATCACGTGTGTGAGCAAGGCTTAGACACGCTCAACGATCATTGCAATCCCCTGCCCCACACCGATACACATCGTGCATAAGGCGTAGCGCCCGCCAATGGCCTCCAGCTGATGCACTGCTGTCATCACCAGACGAGCGCCACTCGCACCCAGTGGATGCCCCAGGGCAATTGCACCACCATTTGGATTGACACGTGGGTCGTTATCAGCGAGACCAAGCATGCGCGTGACAGCCAGGCCTTGAGCCGCGAAGGCCTCGTTCAATTCGATGACATCCATCTGGTCAATGGTCAGCCCAGCCAAAGCCAACACTTTTTGCGTAGCCGGAGCTGGCCCGATACCCATAATGCGCGGCTCAACGCCTGCAGTGGCCATTGCAACGACACGGGCACGTGGGGTTAAGCCATGACGCTTGGCTGCGGCTTCGTTGGCCAACAACATGGCCACAGCGCCGTCATTCACACCCGAAGCATTGCCCGCAGTCACCGAACCGCCTTCACGCACAACGCCTTTCAATTTTGCTAAGGCCTCAAGACTCGTTTGGCGAGGATGCTCATCGCGATTGACTAAAAGCGGATCACCTTTTTTTTGTGCGATTGAGACCACCGCGATTTCTTTGTCAAAAAAGCCTGCTTTTTGCGCGGCGGCCGTTTTTTCTTGACTCGCCATCGCAAAGAGATCTTGATCTTCGCGTGATACCTTGAACTGATCGGCGACGTTCTCGGCGGTTTCTGGCATTGAGTCAACGCCATACTTGGCTTTCATCAAACGATTCACAAAGCGCCAGCCAATGGTGGTGTCATAGATCGCAGCATTACGGGAAAAAGCCGTATCGGCTTTACCCATCACAAACGGAGCACGCGACATGCTTTCGACGCCGCCCGCCAGCATCAACGACGCGTCACCTGAGCGGATCGCGCGCGCAGCAGTACCCACGGCATCCATGCCCGACCCGCACAGGCGATTGATCGTGCCACCCGGCACCGCGACCGGCAGCCCCGCCAACAAGGTAGCCATGCGCGCCACGTTACGGTTATCTTCACCCGCCTGATTAGCGCAGCCCATTAGCGCATCGTCGAGCTCAGCCCAGTTGATATTGGCATTGCGCTCAGCCAACGCGCGAATAGGCACCGCCAACAAATCATCGGGGCGCACCGGAGCGAGCGAGCCGGCATAACGACCAAAAGGCGTGCGTAACGCGTCACAAATAAAGGCTTGGTTAGCCATGGCGAAAATCCTTGTATGAGTGTGTTCGGTTGATTGTCGTAACCGCTACTTTAGCCCAAAAAAAACCGACCCTCAGGTCGGCTTTTCTTACGCATGGTTCGGCTTAACCGAAGTTTTTAGCAGCAAAGGCCCAGTTGGCCAGTGTCCAAAAACTTTCGAGGTACTTAGGACGCGCGTTGCGGTAATCGATGTAATAGGCGTGCTCCCATACGTCACAGGTCAACAAAGGCACGTCAGTCGTTGTGAGAGGCGTTGCAGCGTTGCTGGTGTTGACGATGTCGAGCGAACCGTCAGGCTTTTTAACCAGCCATGTCCAACCTGAACCAAAGTTGCCGGCGGCTGACTTGTTAAAGGCCTCTTTGAAAGCGGCAACACTGCCCCACTTTGCATTGATCGCGTCAGCAAGCTTACCGGTTGGCTCAGCACCTGAGGCTGGTGTCAGCGAGTTCCAGTAAAAGGTGTGGTTCCAGATTTGAGCAGCGTTGTTAAACACGCCACCTGAAGATTTTTTGACGATCTCTTCGAGCGAAGCGGTTTCAAACTCTGTGCCTGGGATCAGATTATTCAGGTTCGTCACATAGGTTTGATGATGCTTACCATAGTGAAACTCAAGCGTTTCTTTCGAAATGGTGGGTGCCAAAGCGTCGAGGGCATAGGGCAAAGCTGGGAGCGTATGGGCCATTGCTGCAAAATCCTTTTGTATGTGGGTCAGACAACTAACAACCGTTATTGTATCGAACGCTCAGCGAGGGGCAAGTCAAGCCTTGTCAGGAGCAGGGTTAAAGGCCTCTTTGGGTCACTGTTGCGTTGAGCACGCCCTCGGCCAACGTCACCTCAAGTGTTTGCCCAACCTGCGCGTCAACAGATTTTCTTAAGATTTTTTTATCTTCGGTACGCACGATGGCATAGCCGCGCGCGAGTGTGTGCTCGGGGCTCAAGGCTCTTAGCTGTGCGCCCACGCTCTCAAGTCGTGCTTGCTGGCGCACCAACATACGGCGTTGACCCGCCAGTAACTCAGCATCTGCATGCACCAGCCGTGCGCGCAGGGCGGTCAAATCTGGCAGTAAGCTCTTGCAGCGCACATGCGTCTGAGCGTGCCTTGCACGGCTGCGTTGAAACTGTTTATCGAATGCCGCCGCCACGCGGTGCCCCAAACCAGCGACCTTTTCAAGCTGATGCGCGACGCGCTGGCTTGGCGGGACAAGACCAAGAGTGGCTCGGTCTACCCGTTGTGCCAAGCGTTCGAGTTGACGCAGCAGCAACTGCTCTGCCCACTGCGCCGCCGACAACACACGTTCGAGCTGCGACTGACGCGTCGCACACACCAGTTCAGCGGCGGCGGTTGGCGTGGGCGCCCGCACGTCGGCTACAAAATCAGCAATGGTGAAGTCGGTTTCATGCCCGACGCCCGACACCACCGGGATCACACTGGCCGCGATATCGCGCGCTAAGGCTTCGTCATTGAAACTGAACAGATCTTCAAGACTGCCGCCGCCTCGCACCAGTAACAAAGTGTCAACCTCTTGGCGCTCGTTGGCTAGCGCGAGCGCCTGGCGCAGCTGCAATGCTGCTCCAGCTCCCTGCACCAGCGACGGATAAATCACCACAGGCACGTGTGGCGCACGGCGCACCAAGGCCGTTAAGACGTCGTGTAAAGCAGCCGCCCCCAGCGAGGTAATCACACCAATGGCCCGCGGAAAGGGTACGAGCGCGCGTTTGTTTTCAGCGTCAAACAACCCCTCAGCGGATAGCTTGTTTTTCAACGCCACAAACGCTTCAAACAACGTACCTAAGCCTGCCCGGCGCAATTGCTCAACTTGCAGTTGATATTCACCCCGAGCTTCGTAGAGGGTCACGCGGGCCTTGAGTTCGACCAAATCGCCTGCCTTGGGGGTAAACCCAGTCGTCGCAGCCCGACTGCGAAACATCACGGCCCGCACCGAAGCTGCGTCATCCTTAAGTGTGAAGTACCAATGTCCAGACGAGGCGTTGGTGAAATTAGAGATTTCGCCGCGAACCCAACAGGCATCGAAGCTGTCTTCAAGCAAATGGCTTACCGCTTGGTTTAACTGCGCCACTGTCAGGATATCTCTCGTCACTGCGGCATTTGTGTCTTGACTTCTAATTGTCATAAGGCTTCCGGCTTGGTTTCTATCCAAAGAGCAAGTAAGTTCGTTTTAAGTCATTGTGAAATAACAATTTATTTAAACAGGTACGGATTTAGGTCAATATTTTTTTTCAACCCATTGTTTTTAATGTAAGTTTTCAAATATGACAAAATGATGATCGTTTTTTGAGCAAATCGCTTAACGCTAGTATTTTCCACGTTCTTGGAAGATGCACACAGAATTATCCACAACTCCTGTGGATAGTTTTATCCGGCCTAAATCGACTTGCCAAGCTCCATAAATGGCTCGTACGATGATACCTCGGGAAACGACAATGACTGCCCAGTCATCGTGTATTCTGCCCCCTCCACTCGCGAGGTTTGTTTTGTTATCGATCGTTACTCAGGCCGGTTGGCCAATTTGGCCTCTTTTAGCTCTTTCTGTGGCAGCGCTTGCCATCATCATCGAACGCCTGCTCAGCCTGCAAACACGCAGAATCGTCCCTCCAGAACTCACAACACAGGTGATACAGTTGGTTCGCGCCCAAGCCGATGAGGCTCAGGCCATCGCTAAGCTCAAAGCCTCGTCGGCGCTCGGGCGAATACTGGCGCAACTTCTGGTGCACAGAGATCTTCCCGATGCCGAACTCAGGCGCAGCGTCGAAGACGTCGCCCAAGACGTCGCTTATTCACTGAACCGTTACCTTCCGAGTTTGGCCATGATTGCCACAGTCGCGCCGCTGATGGGGCTGTTTGGTACCGTCGTTGGCATGATCGAAATTTTTGCTGCCTATCGCCCCGATGGCTCTGATCCGACAGAACTCGCGCGAGGCATCTCAATTGCGCTTTACAACACGGGCTTAGGCATTTTAATTGCTGTGCCTTGCCTGATTGCGCACCGCTATTTGAAATCACACGTCGACGCTCTCTTGCTGCGCCTTGAGCAGTCGGCCCGTCGCTTGCGTGACAGCCTTCGCGACTGAGGGCTCAGACCGATGCGCTTTCGCACCCCCGATCACGAGCCGCTCGAAATCAATCTGATTCCGCTGATTGATGTTCTGTTGGTCATGCTGATTTTTTTGGCCGCGACGACCACCTTTATGCGCCAGCAGGCATTAACCATCACACTCCCCCAAGGCAGCGCTCAGACACAACCGACTCAAGCGATTGAACTCAGCATTCACGAGTCAGGACGCTTCGCTATCAACGCGGTGTTACTCAACAATCCTGATGTCGCCTCGCTCACCGCCGCATTACGAAAAGCCAGCGAAGGGCAACAAGAGCCAACCGTCTTGATCCGAGCCGCCGCCAATGCCGCCCATCAGTTAGTCATCACGGGCATGCAGGCAGCGCGTCAGGCGGGGATTGCGCGCGTTCATTTCGCCACGCAGGCGAGCGAGTGAAAACGGTTAGCCTACAAAGCGCAACGGCTCGTTGGTTGCATCAGCAATGGCAAAAGCGCGGCTTGTGGGCGCACTTACTGTGGCCCGTGTCTTGCCTGGCGCTGGTCTACGTGTTTGCGAAACGTCGTTGGTATCAACAAGCCACCAAGCAGGTTTACCGTGCCCCCGTACCGGTCGTCGTTGTGGGCAATGTTTACGTGGGCGGGGTCGGCAAAACACCGGTTGTGATCGCCTTGGTGCAACAACTCGTGACCTTAGGCTGGAAACCCGGCGTAATCAGTCGTGGCTACGGGGTCAAACTTGGGCCTGCTCCGCGCGTTGGCCGGGGCGAGCTTGATGCCACCCGCCTGGGCGACGAACCGGCGTTGATCAGCGAACAAACCCAGGCACCTGTAAGCGTGCACCCGAACCGTCGCCTAGCCTGTCAGGCCCTGTTAACAGCCTATCCAGAGGTCGATATCATCGTGTCAGATGATGGCTTGCAACACCTGGCGCTCGCCCGCGACCTTGAGATCCTCGTCCAAGACGAACGTCTGAGCGGTAACGGTTGGTTGCTGCCCGCAGGGCCTTTGCGCGAGCCACCTAGCCGGCTGAGCACCGTTGACCTTGTCATCACGCGCCAGGCGACCCCACCGCAACACGGCGCACAACAAGCACCAAAGCCGCCGACTCAGCCGCAACTGACTGAGCCAAATACCTCACCGCAAGAGCCGGCCTGCGCCCCCGAGCGGCTCCCGATACGGCAGGCTGCCTCACAACCAACCAAACTATCAGTGTGGCTGCAAATCACAGCTGTTCATTCGATAGACAAAAAAATAAACCTATCCGTATATCAATTTATACAATTTCAAAAAAATAAGAAATCCTGCGCCATTGCTGCAATAGGTGAACCGGATCGATTTTTTAAGTCTTTAGATCAATCAGCCATTTTGTATCAGGATAGTATCGGGCTACCCGATCACCACCCTCTTGATCTAGCGTTTTTTAATGCCCAACAGGCTGATTTGCTACTCATCACCACCAAAGATGCTGTCAAATGTCGAGCGCTGCATGACCCAAGGGTGTGGGTCATTGAGACGACAGCCGTATTTTCTGATCCACTTTGGGCGACTGCACTCACAAAACAACTGACACACCGCGCAAGATCGCAACCCGAGTGATTACAATACCAACATGGAAACTCGCTTACTAGACCTGCTGGTGTGCCCTTTGTGTAAAGGCCGCCTTTACCCGAACGCCGGCCATACAGAATTAACTTGCCGGGGTGATCGTTTAGCCTTCCCTGTTCGCGATGGGGTACCGGTCATGCTCGAAGCGCAAGCACGCAGCCTAGGCGCAGACGATGACTCACACTCAATCTCTCAAAGTGAGTCAGACGTCGAACCGCCACCCGCCTCTGGTAATCTTTCTCGCTAACGACAAGGCAACGCTGCCGTGAACCCTCGAGCTGTCACCGACATTGTCGCGCCAAACTCGTTTATTGTTGTGATTCCAGCGCGGCAAGCCTCGACGCGCTTGCCCGGAAAAATGCTGGCTGACCTCGGCGGAAAACCCATGGTGGTGCGGGTGGCTGAACAGGCACTCGCTTCAAAGGCCGCGCGTGTGGTAATCGCAACAGACCATGCCGACATTGCGCAGGCTACCCGCGCGGCCGGTATCGACACACTGATGACGCGTGTCGATCATGTCTCGGGCACTGATCGTCTGGCCGAGGCTGCCGCACAACTTGGGCTGACAGACCAAACCATTGTGGTCAACGTTCAGGGCGACGAGCCACTGATCGATCCGCAACTGATTAATCGGGTGGCTCAACGGTTAACGCTAGACACCGGGGCCGCGATCGCCACCTGTGCGAGCCCGCTCACCGAAGTGACAAGCCTGTTTAACCCTAACATCGTCAAAGTTGTCTGCGACCAACGCGAGCGTGCGCTGTATTTTTCTCGTGCACCAATCCCCTGGGATCGCGACGGCTTTCAAATAGAACAACGCACACTCACGCGCGACTTTCCGGCACTGCACCATATCGGTCTGTATGCCTACCGCGTCGAATTTTTGAAGCGTTTTCCTGCGCTAAGTGCCGGGGTGCTTGAACGCCTTGAAATGCTTGAGCAATTGCGGGCACTCGAACACGGCTATGGCATCTCGGTCTTGAAAATTGCTTCGCATCCGGGCGCAGGTGTCGACACACCCGAAGACCTCCTCAGAGTCAGGCGCCTATTCAGCGGGCATGCCGACGCGTGAGGGTAAGTCTTAAACCGGATGCAGGGCACGGTCAGCTACGATGCGGCATAATGACGGCAGTTTTACGACTCACCTACGACACCAGGAGTTCTCATGCGGCTTATTCTGCTTGGCCCACCAGGCGCCGGTAAAGGCACACAAGCGGCTTTCATTACCCAGCACTACGGCATCCCGCAAATTTCAACGGGTGACATGCTGCG
>Ga0222712_10000265_pt1 | contig 73465 bp, 63 predicted proteins | sample C33_657DmetaG_FD_165043 | JGI IMG/M metagenome (GOLD analysis project Ga0222712, IMG submission 165043) | Estuarine water microbial communities from San Francisco Bay, California, United States - C33_657D | ecosystem: Environmental > Aquatic > Marine > Unclassified | place: USA: California... | reverse complement strand
CCGGGATAGATAGTTACAGTATCGCCTGCTGTGGCAAAACTCAAAGCATGTTTAATAGTTCTAAATCCGCCAAGCTGATGAGTACCGTCATTCCATATACCACTGTCTTCACCTAACGTGCTAACGTAATAGGAATTTCCTGGTCTAAGGGCTACGTTAGGATTGATATTAGCTACAGCAGTAATATCTTCAGTGATTAAGAATTCGCCGTTTATTAACTCGGTATGTAGCTCGTTCCATTTTCTGTCCGAAGAGCCAACACTATAAATTTCGTTTAGTGTAGGCATTAGGTCGCCGGCTATTTCTGCTGAAAATGCTATAGTATCTGATAATGAATCGTCGCCGAATGTGATATCACCTGCTATCGTTAATTCGTTACCTCCATCTATATCTCCTGCTACAATAGCGTTTCCGTCAAAGAGGACATTTCCGGTACCATGCGGCACTAGTTCTATATTTTCATTACTGATAACACCCTGAATGTAGTTGTCGTTAAAAATTAAACTAGGAGTTTCTAATATATCAGCAAATAGAGTACCTGTAGCACGGATAGTAACATCGCCGGAATAGCTGGTTATAGTTCCGGTGTCACCATCGAGATAAAGATTAGTTAATTGAGCATCATTATCAACGATAAGACCTATAGTCTGTGTAGTACCGTCGACTGTTAATTCTCTTGGAATAGCATCTGTGTTGATGCCTAGTTTTCTAGAATTTACGTCTAGATATAGATTATTGTCACCGAACTGATTTTCAAAGACAAGATCAACACCCCCTCGCAAGAGGTTGTCTTTTAACATTGGTCCGGAAATTCTACCTAGGTCTGCCAAAACACGCTCCTTATTTGATATTTATCGGAGCAATATAGGTATTATTGATCGTAGCCGAAATAAACCAGTACTGGTTTTGTATCAGGCACTGCTGATAAGAACTTGATGTGCCAGCCCGGTTTAGCAATTTTTACGTTATAGGTGCTTGGGCCGGTTTCACCTGTGACCGTAACCGTAGGTGTTGAAGCACCTGTATAACCGCTGCCTGGATTCGTGATGTTAATTTCTATAATCTCGCCCGTACCGTCTGTAGTACCTAGACCTGTCGCGGTCGTGCCTGCGACATCAGGAGCACTAAACACTACAGGAATAGTTGTGCTACTAGGAGTTAGGCCTGTGCCGCCTGTGACTACTTCTACACCGACTACGATACCGTCAGATTCTTCTAGAGTAAAGTTGGTTCCTGAAACTTGAAACACGTTTTCAACGATGACAATCATGTTGTCAACATAGTCTAACGGATCGTGTCCTTGTGCTAGACCGGGTACGTAATCTAAAGGATCTCCGCTGATTGGAAACCATTTGCTGATATCTTCATTGGGCTGTGTTACAGCATCCCAATTACCTACACCGAGATCTTCTTTACGGATGCGAGCAGGTCCTTGTATTCTCAAAGGATACCATTGGCCTTCGTAATACATTTCAAATCCCACAGGTCTTGCGGGGTCCCAGTATACCGGAGTATCGCTGATATCGTGTCCGCTGTTAGGATCGATGTTATAACGTACCATGCCTTCAGTAGCATAATATGGTCTAAAGATTTGATCGCCGGTGGGTAGCTTTATGCTACTTTTAGATTCTATATTAACCTGATTCGTAGGATACTGAACAATAAGAGTCTTATCGTTCGGACTATACTTTGAAAGATTCTGCGTCTTAAGATATTTCATACTGGCAATACACTCACGGTGGCTACAATTTTATTATTTTCTGAAGCACGAACTCTGATACTGTCGCCAGCACCCAATACTACTCTTTCTGTATCAAAGAAAACTGTTTCGCCTGCCGGAATTCTTAGAGATCTTATAATAGCATTAACTAACGGATCAGCTGCTGCTCCTGATTTAACTAGATAAACATCAATATTAGTATCACCACCAGCAGCACCTGTGGTTAGTGCTAGAGTAGAATCATCAGGATCAGCGACGTTACAGAATATCATAGTAGTGATAGCACTTTGAGAATTTAGATCGCCTGGATCGCCAGGTGCTGTAAAAAGTGTTTCAATATCAACTGTTAGTAATTTGTTTTCTATCATTTTTGATCCTTAAAAAAGCATACTCATTACAAGTGCTTTTTGTTTACTTATTAATTCATTCTTAACAGGATAATTTAACAGATTAGAAGGATTGTTTTCTGTAACTGGATTATTAATTACCCATTGATCCCAACTTAGACTCTGTTTTAAATTATTAAAATATAAGCCAGTGCCGCCCGGAGTTGGGCGAACTAAAGCATTGTCATTTGGATTACCGTATAACACGGTCGCTCCTGTTACATGTGCTAATGCTGTACCTGGCGTGGCCTGAGCTTCAAACTGTATACCTCGATTAACTTCAACTTTTCCTGTTCCTAAAGTTGTAAGTTTGATATTAGAATCGCTTACCGTGTTAGCGATTTCATTGACTGATAATTCAAAATCTTGTATCGCTACACGATCTTCGTAGAATGTTGAAACCAACGTGCTATCTACAACAACTCTTATCTGGCTTTCAGTTAGAGAAGGATTAGCACCGGCGCTGAATGTTATAGCTGGAACATAATCATACTCACCGGCAAAACTCACAGCGATCGATGTTATAGTTCTGTATGATGGTGAAAATATATCTAAATCAACAGTTGCAGTAGCAGTGGCAGTTTGGATTCCTGCTCCAAGATCTGTGCCTGGTTGAAAAGTCAGTGATACTGATTCGTAGTCGTTACCAGGATTGATAATTTCAACTTCTTGTACTCCCCACACGATATCAAATGTTGCGCCAAACCCAAGACCGTTAGTACTTGTTGGTACATTGTATATCGATATTGGTATGTCTAAAAATAATCCAGAATCGATAATAGTATAGGTTAAAATGCCGCCGCCAGCATCCACAGTGTCGACTCTAATTTTTCCGTCTCGTCTAGCAGTTCCGCCAACTAATAACAGTTCATCATTAACGGAATATGTTGCTCCCGGGCTGGTAATTTGTGCGGTTTGAATCGACATGATAGAATTTGCACTTGCGCCACCGTCGATATCTTGGACTACTACAAATGTGTCGTCTCTTTTAATTTCGTTGTCGGGCTGTCTGTTAAGGATAGCAACGTCTACATATTTTTTGTTAGGAATGTCGTCGTCTTGAGTAACTTGGCTTTCGTAATTAAAAGTGCCTGCTACTGATATAACTCCGGTGCCTGAACCAATTAAAGTTAAGTCGCCGCCGTCAGTAAACGGATCAGTTAAAATATTTCTTACTTTTAAATTGCTGTCTAGATAAGATACAAGTCCACCGATAGTAGTTACAACTTCCCAGGCCGCTGCTGTTTCGTTGTACCAAAAAGCAGGGGAAGGGTTTACAGTTGAGTCATCGGAATAACCTCGATCAACTTGTATACCTGCGTAACCTTCAGTAACACCATCACCGGTCTCACCTTTGTTTACGGTGATGATGTTATCTTCTATATCTAAGTTAGTTACGTTTACAGTTACATAATCGCCTTCGACACGCAAATTGCCCGTGACTAATACTTCTCCGGTGTCGAGAGTTATTTGACCGTCGGTCTGCGTTTTTATTTTATAATCGCAATTAGTCTGTAAAACCTGTGCCATTTCTGCTTCCTAGATTAGATAGCGGTCAATTGAATATAATCGCTGGTTGAATCGTTGACTAGGATCCAAGTATAACGGTTACCGCTGAAATCTGTAGCTACACGTTTTGTGATTTTTGCGATTGGAGTTGGAGCAGAAGCGTTGCCGCCTACATAACCATTTAATCTCATTTCGCCGTTGCTGTCTGGAATAGCAGACTGAAGTACGCAAGGACCAAGATTATCCCCGGCTTGATTCTTTAGCGTGAATGTTTTTGCTCCACGTTGCTTATAGATATAAGCATAATTTGTTGAAGCATTGTAGGTAGCATCAGTATAAGCAGTGCCGCCTGCGTATGCTTCTACACGAATACCTGTGCTGGTAGTTGCTGGAGTACCGATAACATCAGTACCTAATACATCTTTTCTTAATGGACGTCCCATTTGTTTTCTCCTTATGTTGACGTTCTAGGTCTACGCTGTGGGTTACAGCATAAGTTACTCAGAAGAGTAAGCTCTAGATACTTTATTTATCCGCGGCTGAGTAATGACATTAGTTCCATTTTTTCCGCAATCGCAATTATTCTATTAATTTCATCTAATTCGTGTTGTGCTACTTCTAGATATTTTTTGCTTTTGGTCTGTCTATAGTGCACACCTGCTATAGCAAAATTTTGAATGTGTTTTTCTACCATATGTTCTATTTGATTAACATCATGTGAGAACATAGAAAATCGTTTACGCCAAGCTGATATATGTCGTCTTAGTTCTGGAAAATCGGCATCTGATTCAACACGCATGTTGATATTTAAGTCAAACAAAAAGGCCCCGAAGGGCCTTTTTGATGTTTAACAAACCAAAGGTTTGATTAGCTAAACTTAACGTTACCGCTAGTAATATCAACTTTACCTAGGTAGTCAGCTGCGTTACCTAGAGAAGAAGCTGTATTTGTAAGCTCAACATAACCATATCTGGTCATGAAGCTTACGACTGGTTCAAATGTTGCTGGATCAAGCACAACACCGCTTGACATCAATGGGATGTATGGGCAGTAGAATGCTGGAGCATCAGATTCGCTAGAACCTTTGTAGCCGATTAGAACGGCTGTGCTGTCTTGTGCGTATGCGTCAACATACACTTTCATAGCACTGTTCAATGTACCAACAAACTTGGTGTTTGTAGGTGCTTCGAAAGTACCTTCTGTTGTTCTTGCGAACGCAGAAGTTGTAGCACTTTGAAGAATTGTTAGTGCGAATGGTGAAACAACAGCATAGTTACCAGCACCACGACGTGTACGCTGAGCGATCAAGTTAGCAACACGGTTGATCTGAACAGCTAGAGCAGCATGTTCGTCACCAACGAATGTAGCAGTACCTGAAACGGCAGCTTGGTTATAAGTCTCAGTAGCTGTACCAGCTAAGGTACGTAATGAGCCTAGAACCTCTTGGTCGATTTCAGCTGTGATTTCTTGTGCTAGAGCAGCCATGATTTCTGCTTCGATGTCAATGCCTTGTTGGGCTTGTGCATCTTGAGCAGCTTCAAATGTCCAACGAGCAGACAATTTGCGTGTCTTGGCTTCAACTGTTTGCTTCAAGATTTGGATGCTCATCTTACGACCAGCAGTTCCTTCAAGAGCAGCAGTAGCAGCAGGCTTACCAGCAGGATCAGTACCAGTACCGGAGTAGCTAGTAGCGATCTTGAATGGGCTTAGAGCCTCTTCACCAGCTGTTACGTTATCGTTAGTTTCTGAATAACGAACACGTAGAGTGTGGATTTGTCCAACTGGACCAGTCATTGGCTGTACGCCAACGAGTTCATTAGCGATGACCGTAGGCATCACACGTCTGATCACTGGAAGGATCACACGATTTAGGGTTGCAACGTTACCGGCAGAAGTAGCACCAGCAGTGGCACTCTCCGACAAATACTTGCGGGTATTTTCAAGAGTTGCGGCCATTACTGAACGACGAGTTCCTTGTAGGCCTTCTAGAAGTGCCTCTTTGGTTTCCTGCCAGCGTGACTCGAGTAGTTCTGACATATTAGTTCTCCTTAAACTTTAAGTCCCGCGAGCTTGCGGATATGTATGATATCGGCGGTATTTTCCTGACCGCTGATTTGAGTAGCCTCTTTATTGCCTGTTACTTCCTTGCCTTCTGTAAGTGCCTTCTTTTTAGGAGCCTCGCCGGCCATAACGGCTGGGAGATATTTGTCAAATGCCGTATTCAACTTTTCAGTCTGTACAGACTCAAGAAGTTGACTCATAACTGTTTTCTTATCTCCAGTTAACGGATTTAACAATTCGCTCATGATCTTTTCACGCTTGGCTATGTCTTGTATGACACGGATTTCGCGATCCTTAGATTCTACGATCTGTTCTTTCTCTTGAATAGCTTTTGAGGCTTCTTCAAGTTGTGCTTCCTTCTGTTGAACTACTTTTAATAGTTTAGCAGTTTCGCTTTTCTCATTGAGATAGCTGGAAGCGTATTCGCTTGCGAAAGATTCAAAAATTCTGCGACCAAAATCATTTTTACGTGCAGCTTCGATGTCTTCTTTGAGCTGTGTCATTTCTGCTGTTAGCTTAGTGATAACAACATTTTCGACGAGCTTAGAAGCCTTAGCGACAAATTCTGATTTTACAGCAGCGAATTTCTCTTTGCTCTCACGGACGAGTTTAACTTTAGTATCTACTAAATCTTTCTTGTCAGTGTGGAACTCGGCGATTTCTTTAGCTAGGGCGTTTACGATGAAACTTTCTAGTTTAGAAACATTCTCTGCTACAGATTTACGATCTTCGTGTAGTTCTTTTAGTTCTGCTGCCAGTTGACGTAGAACAAATTCCTTCATTTTCTCGGAATCGTCTTTCATCTTCTTAGCGTATTTGGTTTTAGCTTCAATAAGTTGATTGCGATCTTCGGCAAGCTCAGCGAGCTCAGCTTGAAGTCGATCACCGACCATCTTATCAACAGCTTCGACCATTGCAGTTTTATCGTGTTCGTATTTTTGTGCGAACTCTTCACGAAGCTCTGCTGTCATTTGATCACGGGTTTCTTGAATTTTGCTTGACCAAGCGGATTCAATTTCCGATTTGATTTGTTCGGAAATCACATTGTTTTCAAATAATTGCTTAACGATGTCTAGCATGTGATTCTCCTACTGGTTATTTGAGACCCTTGATGATTCTCACCAAGCCCTCTGCTATGTATTGCTGTGCCTTTGGATCGCCTTGTACTTCCTTTGCTATATTTAATGCCTTGTTTCCACCTAATGTATTCATTAAATGTTCATAAACTGGTGTTGGATAAGCACCAGGTGCTGAAGGTTGGGCAACAACATCAACGGTAATGATTTCAAAACCTTTGACACGCCCGTCCCCGTCAACATCACCGGAACCCCTACTAGATACGCCTAGTTTAACTCCAGACTCTAACATGGTTTGAATTAATTGTCCCATAGGAGTCGGAAGTAATTTTAATTTGCCATAACCGTTTGGACCGTCCATCCACATCTTGGTTATCATGTGGCTGACGCGGTCTAGGTTAATACGTAAGTCTTCGGGGTGGTCAACTTCTCCGAGAACTGAATATCCGCCAGCGATTTGATCATTGACAGTTTTGACAGCCCTAGCGATTTCAGAGGAGGGGTAAACTCTCTGATTCTGATTTCTAATATCGCCTTGGATACAGATACCATTCAGGTGTAGAGTTTTACCGCCCTTATCATCTTCGGTACTTTCAAGGACCAACTGTGCTTGGTCGAAGCTCAGATTTTCTCTAAGATAGTTTTTCACATTAGTTCCGATTATCTGCTACCACGGATAATTGATGTAGCATCTACACCACTTTCTGCGGTACCTTTCTTCTCAGCCCCATGACCTTTGCCGTCCTTGCTGTAGAACGACTTAGTATTGGTGCCTCCAACTACGTTAACATTGCCGGTGCTCATGTCTTGTGGTTTTTGCTTGGTTAGGCCATTACCTTTGATAGTACCGCCTGCGCCTGCTAAAGCAACGCTGTCTTCTTTGCTAGAAAGAATATTAGCAGTTGTACCACCCATATCATTTTTTCCGGCTACGGTTGATTTTGTATTGTCAGCTTTTTCGCCAGCACCTTTCTTTTCAGCGCCGTGACCTGCTGGAACTTTTTCAACATATTCGCGAACTGTTTCTAGATCGCTTAGATCATCTTTCATCATACCTGGAAGGTTATCGGCATCCATATCGCTTGGGCCGCCCATGTTGTCTGCGTCTGGCTCTGCGTGAGCATCACCGCCTGCGTACTTGGCAAAAGCAGCTTCTAGCTCGTCAACTATATCACGTAGATCGCCTTTGGTTGCTGGCTCATCTTCGTCGCCTTCTTCACCACCTTCTTCGTCGCCTTCTTCACCACCTTCTTCGTCGCCTTCTTCATCTTTAGCTTCGATATCACCTAGAAGGTCGCCAGTTTCGTCATCGCCTTCGGCAGCGATGTCTTCAAAATTTTCGTCTAGATCGTCTTCATTTGACTCATCTAGATCGTCTTCATTAGTTTCATCTAGGTCTTCTTCAGAACCTTCTTCAATTTCTGAATCGATTAGATTTTCGTAGATTTCACGAGATTTACCAACTACGTACTCGTGGAATAATTCTTCTGCTTTTTGTTGTTCGTTGTTCAGCAAGTGTTCTAGCACTGCTGCAATTTGATTTTTATCTGCCATGATTTTTCCTCCAAAATGGTTAGGCTGTCAAGTTATATTTAACTATTATTATAAAGATCGGGATTAAATGGTAGTTTTTTGAAGATTTTCGATCATTTAAATACCGCCTTATGTAAATCTTCTCTGATCTCATCGTAGGTCACATGACTTAGATTTTCAGTTATCGAAGAGAGGATAGGCGGAACGAAATCTGTTTTATCCTGTACAACTCTGTAGTATTTAATTTTTCTAAATTCTTTTATTACCTTTTCGGTCTGATTTACCCAATTTCCAAAATACGTAGCTGGTTCGTAGCTGCGTCTATAATTGGGTGTGTCGGCATAGACATTGTTTAGTTTTCCTTCGCTGCCTTGAAAATCAAAACCGCAGATATAGATCTCATCGTAGCCATGTGTGCTGGCTAACCACAGTGCTGTAGGGCCAGAACTCCAACCTTTGTGCGGATTAAAAAATTGGAATCCATCTATTTTTAAAACATTTTTATTAGGATTAGTCCACACCTGTTTACCAAGTTGCCAGCGGGCGTTGGCTATTTCTCTGACCATTTTTTCGTCTACAGCTACAAGAAAATCAGGTTCAAATTCTCTGTACAGAGCATTACATCCGTAGATTTTTCCGTATTTTTTTAATTCGGGGAGATTTAATCGCAGTCTACTGCGTCCGTTACCTAGGACAAATGCGATACGTTTAGGCGACTGATTCTTCTGCGGCTGGTGGCTGTCCATACATCTGCTGTATAAATTCTAGTTCGGCCGCCTGCTCAAATTGATGTGCTTCGCTTTGCTTTCTTAACTGATTAATCTGTTTTAAAGTTAAGGACATTTTCCGTGTGTCATCTTTTTTTAGAACAGAACTGTCACGCTGATTTTCGTAGCGTTTATCGTCTACGTACTCAGCATGTTTGTCGTTGAAATAGAAAAATTCTAGAAGCTTCATTCTATTATTTATTATATTGCCGGCGGAGTTGTAGGAGCGGCTGCGGCTGTATCGCCACCTTCTGGTGATGGATTTTCAACTTGAGCAGCTAGATCATCTGGTGCTTCAGCAGATTGTGCGTCCATATCTGATGATATTCCTCCAGGAGTCACTCCAACACTTCTCATTTCACTAGCAGCATTCATCGCTGCTGATACTAATGTTCCGTTTTCTTCTTTCCACATACGCTCGTTTTCAGTGATCTCTTCTTGGCTTAGACCCAAGAAACGCTTGAGAGCAAATCGTTTGCTCATAAACGGAACTTCTTGTAGGGCAGCAAATGTCTGTACACGAGCATTATCGAGTTCGCTCTGACGATAAGCTGCGAAATTTTGTGGCGGATTAAACTTTAATTCAAATAACGCATTATCAATATTAATGCCTGTTTCGATCAACCAAGTTTTAAATTCTAGATCAAATTCTGATACAATATTAGTCTGTAATCGCTTACAATATTCGTTGAAGCGTAGCTCTTGTATGTAAGCAGTACCTACTTTTCCGTCTGTAAATGCTGCTTGACTGTCGTCAGGCATTGTTGGCAAATAGCTACTAGGAATGCGTAGAGCACGGAATAATTTATTGGTAAAATAGCGTAAGTCGTCAATTTCACCTAAGTTTGTACCACCTGGTAAAGTATCTACTTTTGATCCGCGTCCTTCAGCTGTCTGCGGAAAGAAATAGTCTTCTGATATACTTAACGGATTGTAACTGGCATCAATCATGTTAGCGCCACCGCCTGTTTGGCTTGGTATGCGTCGTTGGTTGATTTCGTTTTTAACTCGCTCAACAAAGCTCATGGCCATGTGTGCGGGCATGTTACCCACATCGATATAGAACACTCTACGCTCTGGAGCACGTTGTACACGATAGATAATGATAGCATCTTCGAGCAGTTCTTTCTGCTTGTAGACTTTGAATACTGATTCTAACAGTGAATTACCAAACGGATAATTGTTGTCTAGTCCTTCTGAAAGACTGAGATGGACTATGTGTTTCGAATCTATAGCGATTTCTTCTTGTGTAGTACTAAATCTAGTACCAGTCTGTGTAGGGGCTGTACCTACCATGCCTCGACCAAACGAGCCGCCGCTAACATAAGACGCTGTTCCGGCTGGTGTTTTATTTGTATTAGCTAGTATCGAAGTAGCTACGAGATTCTTGAAATTAAAATTCATATCTCGAACCACATACTGCTCAGGCTTTTTGCCTTCACTCTCGTTGACAATGATTTTAACTAATTTAGCAGGATCTATATAGTGAAGTTTTTGTGTCTCTGGATCTTTGATAAAAAATACATCTCCGTATTTGAATACATTACGGACGATACGGAACATGCGTGTTTCAAACTGTTGAAATTTATTCCATTTTTGTAAACCATCTTTGAGTATTTTAACTTCAGTTGCTGTAGGCTGACCTTTGAATAGTATTTGGAAGGCGGTATTATTTTCTCTATTTGTTTGAGTACAGAATTCTGCTAGGATATCTAAGGCAGCATTAACTTCGCTGTCCATGTCCATAGTTTCATATTGGATGTAGCGTTCAACTCGATTTGGTGTCCCAGCGTAAACATCAGGTAAAAAACTAGAATAATTAGAACGTGCTGGGCCTGGGCGAGAGCCGGAACCTCCGCCCAATGGACTCAATGATCCGGGCTGTCTAGCTACTGGTACAGGGGTAAAATATTTTTTCCAACTCAATTTATTCTCCAGTGATCAAGACATAGCATATAGTTTAGATCGTTCTAAATTAACTTCTTCTTTGGCTAGAGTGATCATACGATTAATATTACTATTTAAACGATTTACTACATCTCTGACAGAGATTTGGCCGCCGGTTTCGATAACTTTTTGTAATTGAGCAGGAGTAGCTACGGCCTCATTTCCGTGTAATGTAGTTAGCGTGCCTTTTCCAAAATTACCAAACAGTGATCCAAGAACGCCTAATGTTCCTGTTCTCATTCCTTCGAATGTTTTAGGATATGCTTCTCTAAATTGTTTTATTCGAGATTGTACCGCTGAATTAGAAAGGAAACTTTTAATATGATTTCTAGTATATTCGTCAGCGGTTTTGTAAGCTTCAGGACTAGCCAAGTATGGAGCAAATTTAGAATTAGAATTTCTAGTTCCTAAGACATCCTGGGTCATCCAACCCATTAATGCTTCTCTTTGTAACAGATTTAGACCGTCGAAAGCACTAGGATCATCTGCTATTTTTAAACCATTGGACGAGACCTGACCTTCTCTTAGTTTTAAAACTTCTGCTTCCATCTGAGGGGTTCGAGATTGGATATACGCTCGATCAGATCGGAATCGTCCAGAATAAAATCTAAACAAACCTTCTGAATCTCGAACCATTTGATTTCTACTCACGTAAAAAGTTTGACCATTAATTGTTATAGGTACACGAGTATCAGCTCCTTCACTTGGAGGTGCTCTATCCACCTTCATGCCAGGACTAATTAGCTGTTCTAGTTTGTACATAAAATCGTCGTAGGCAGATCGACTTGCCTGATTAATTTTTTCAGGGTCGTCCCAAACTCCCATCCATAATAATACTTTTCTTAACCAATCCGGAGCCCATTCCTGCATGCCTTTCTTGACCCATGCTTTTAATGTCAAACTCAACCATTCAAACATAGATTTAAAAGTTCCTCCCATTAAATCTAACCCTTCTTCAGTTGTAATGTTTTCAAAGAAATTTTTAACATATGGCATTGCTTTTTTAGCAAGAAAAATCAATTGATCTTTAAACTCTAACAATATTTGCGGTGTTGCTGCTATATTAAATTCTTTAGCTAGATCTTTAAACACAGGAACTAAATTTTTCATAAAAGATCTATAAACTTTCATAACAGCACGTTGAAATTTTCTCAATATGTTGGTAAACTGTTCTTGCTTCTGTTGTTCAGCTTTGATTTTTTTTATGTTTGCTAAAAATTGACCTTTAACTCCATCTACTGAGTCCCCTTGTCTTAATAGATATTCAGTCACAGGGGATAATGCCTTAGCGTATTTCTGAGCATCTTGATTATTTGATGCTGAACTTTTAAGAAGGTCTTCTAATTTAGTAGTAGCTGTTTTAGCCCGCACCAGCTGATCTCCTAATATGCTATCAAGTGTTTCTTCAAATACCTTATCACTAACACCTGACTTAGCTAACTCCTGCATTTTACCTATAGCTTTTTCAAAATCGGGTCCGAGAGCAGTTTGTAATGCCAATGCTACTTCATTAGCAGTTGTTACATTAAGTTCTCTAGCTTTGAATAACTCGGCACCTTGTTCACCAAATAACATAGAGAATCCGGTTAGAGCAACGTCCATTCTTTTTCTTGCAGTATCAGTTAATTTGTTAACTTTCAACTGATACGACACATCTAAACTTGCTGCTTCGGTAGCTCGTTGTCTTTGTTGTCTATTTTGTCCGGTTAGTTTTGTATACTTGTCTAACGTGATAGCATAACTTAGAAATTCTTTGCTAGTATCATCGTAATTGTTTCTTTGTAGATGTTTACCTCGTCGAGTAGTAAAATAAAAATCAGCTAATAATTCATTTTGTTGTACTGAAGAATAACCCATAGAATCTAATTGATCTGACACGTAATCAGAATCCATGAACATCCTACCTGATAGTTTGGCAAATTCTCTCATGCCGTTGGTCATTGTGCCGCCACCAAACGAAACTATTTTTTCATGATTGTTAGCTACAAAATTAACAAGTTCATCGGTTGACAATCCCATTTCAACAGCAGCTAATTTGAATTCTATAATACTATGCCCAAACGTAACTCCGTATGAGTTTGCTTTTCTTAGATCGTCGTTCCATTCTTCAAATATAGATATTCCTGTTGTAACTAATTCAGCAAAACTTCCCAGTGTATCACCGACTATTGGTAATTTTTTTATTAGGTCTTCTTCTAAAAACTTACTATACGCACTGAGTTTATTTTCCCCACGTGCTATCATTGTTACGAAATTTTTTCCAGCTGATGCGGTGTGTCCTAAACCAGCTGCTAAAGATGAAAATGCTTTACGAGTAGCCGATAATACTTTGTTAGTTTTAGCGATAGTTGAAGAAACATCGTCGTCATCATCGCTATTGGAATTAGTCGAATAATTTTCAAATGCTCTTAATAGCTCTTGAAGTGTAGCTTCGGATACGGCATTATTAATAATTCCGGAACCTAGACTGCTGCTATAATATTCTACAGTATTTTTAGCCATTAAGCTATCCTAGTTTGATTTTGTTCTATGTAAGATAATTGTGATTTAGATATGTTAGTTCTTTCTGACATAATAGTTACTAATCTCTGAAAGTTCCTATCTAAAGACTGTAACATTTCAGTTGTAGCGATATTTCCAGAACCAACAATCATAGAATTCATCTGGGAAGGAGTCATCACAGTTTCAACGTCATCTAATATTACATTTGTTCCAGCTCCGAAGTCTTTAAACAGAGAACCGTATTGTCCCAGTGTTCCAGATTTATGAGATCTAACCCCTGCTTTACTTAAAGTTTGTCTAATGTGGCCAGCACCTGTGACGCCTTCTGTAGGTTGTTTAGCTGATGTTTCACCGTGGCCAAATGCCGATGTGGCTGTGAAGCCGTATTTTTCTGCTAGAAATTTCTGTAACTCTACTAATTTTTCTAATTGTACAGGCAGTATATCAGCATCGTCGTTGGCTAATAAAGATATACCTAATGTGTTTTGATTGCTAAGATGCGGCATCTTAGGAGTTTTACCAGCATGGTAAGCTACTGTGCCGTCTGGCAATATCTGATGTATATTTCCTTCTCGATCTATAGCGTAATTATAAGAAAATCCTTTGTTTCTTAAAGTAGCGTACATTCCAGACATAGCTCGACCACCGGTATGATGGATAATTGTACCTTGAATATTTTGTAAAGAACCGCCTCTCTCTAAATCTGCCGCATATTGTGTTTGATCACGTATACCTAAGGGACCTTGACCAGTCGTGGACATCGTGCCTGACGAGGGAGGACGTTGTTCACGACGTGCTCCTGGAGCAGCCGGTTCTTCTCTAGCTGCTCCTTCTCTTTTATGTGGTGGCACATATCGCTCAGGCAATTTTGGTGCTAGCTTGGTTTTTTGATCCTCATAATCTTTTTTAATTTTACCTAGTTCTTCGTTTTTTAATGCTTGGTATTCTTCAGCTGTACCAAATCCAAAGGCTTCTTTGGCATAATATTCGAATTCTACAGCCATCCGTTTGAAAAAATAACCCATTTCATTTAGGATATAAGATCTACCATTTTCATCTCCTAGCCATTTAAAGAATGTTATAACGTCTGGTAGATATTTTTCAACTGAATTTTTTAAAAACAATCCGAATTCTTTAACTTTGCCGGGTAGGTCTTTTTCTTCAAGGTAAATTCCTAGATCCTCCAGCATCGGAATAAAAAAGTCCATCAACCCAAATTTTAATTCTTCAAAGGCCATCGACATGTTATTTAAAAATTGAGTAAGTTCGTCTCTATCTTTGGCTTCTCTTCTAGCACTGGCGAACAGCTCTTTTAATTTTAGTCTATCAATATTAGCAATGTCTCCGTACTTGTTCAACTGTGTGAGTATTGGTATCAGAGATTTTCTAAGTTTTTCAGCATCAGCGTATCCTGAACCGGCAGCAGCTAACATTCCTTCAATACCTTCGCCTCTTCTAGCTGATGCTACCATAGCGTCAATTAAAACGTCTTCATTATCTTGAATATAAGCATCTACAGAAGCTTTACCCTTCACAGCTGAATCTAAAGATTTTTTCATAAGCCCTGGCAATTCAGGAATCATCACCATTAGATTCCTAGCATCTTCGCCGCCCGGTGGCATTCCTAAAAATATCGCTTTGAATAATTCTGCTCCAGCTTCGCCGTACATTGAAGTAAACTGTACCAGCGATGCCATGACTTTATCTCGTTGTTTTGGATCTTTTAGTTTTGCTAGCTGCATCCTGAATACAATATCTTGACTGGCTACTGCCATCTGTTCTTCGAGTTTTTTTACACCCTGTCCTGTGAGATAGCCCATCCTAATTAAATTAAGTTGAAAGGTATCAAATGATTCTGCTAGTTGTCTATCTGTGATTCCGCTCTGCTGTAGCCCCATTCCGGTCATTTCAACATATTGTAAAAATGCTTCATTGACCATTTCGGCTGAATAGCCCATTTGTCTCAGTGTTTTGGTCGCTGTTCCGCCTTGCCTATTCATCTGTTTAGCTACTCTACTAAATCTTTCTGCTCCTTCAGTAACAGTTCCTCCTAGATTTAGCATTGTTGTTGAATGCTTGTTAACCATCGCCATATAATCATCTAGGCCCATGGCTGCTGATGTGGCTGCTTTTGATGCTCTTAATATGCTATTACCGAATGTAGCACCAGAATCTGTGCCTTTCTTAAGACTTTCATTCCATTCTTCAAAGACTTCTATGGTGCTGTTGATCACACCTCCGAGGCCACCAAGTAGGCCGCCTACTAAAGGAATTTTAGATATTACTTGATCGTTTAGAGCTTTAGTATAGGAACTCATCCGTGTGTTACCTACAGCAAGCATAGCACCCATGCCGCCAACTGCTCCAATCACGTTGCCTATTTGTTCGCCTAGCCCGTCGGCTAAACTAGACATAGTTCCTAAATTCTTTTTTAAATTTGATTTACTTTTTGCTGGTCCAGAAGATGATGAGCTACCAGTAGTACTCCCAGACATTTTTTTAACAGCAACCAGCAGATCACGCATCGTGGCTTCGCTGGCCATGTTATTAATTACAGTGCCATCTAATTTTCCGCCTAGGATTTCTACTGAAGTTTTTGCCATTTTTTGAGCACCAGGTTTAAAATACCAGAAAATCTGAGTATATAAATATCTTACTACATTTATTTATAGGTGGAAAACCATGTCAGATTTTGATCCAAGTAAGGTCGCAGCACAGTCTGCTCCTCAACAAAACTTAAACCCGTTGTCTAGTTTTTTTAGACAGCCAAAAATCTATGTGTCTCTACCGTCAAAAGGTAATTTTTATCCAGAAGGAGCCTTAAAAAGAACTCCTAACAATGAATATCCTGTTTATGCTATGACGGCTAGAGACGAGCTACTGTTTAAGACTCCCGATGCTTTGATGAACGGAGTAGCTACGAAAGAAGTAATCTCAAGCTGCATTCCTAATATCGTCGATCCTTGGCAAGTACCTAGCCTAGATGTTGATGCTATTTTATCTGCTATTCGTATCGCAACCTACGGGGAAGATATGGAAGTTGTGGCTAGATGCCCTAAGTGCAGTCATGCTAATGATGCTGTCGTTGATCTACGCACAGTCTTAGACAAATTAAACAGTATTACATTTGATACCAAAGTTGAGATTGGAGATCAAATGGTCGTTCATCTAAGACCTATGACCTATGAAGAAATTACCAAAGCAGCATTAAAGGCTTTTGAGCATCAGAGGATATTCACTATTATCAACGATGAGTCTATCAGCGAGCAAGAAAAACTTAAGATGTTTCAAGAAAGTTTTATTAAACTTACCGATTTAACCATCGACACCGCAGTTAGATGTATCACTCGTATTGAAAGTTCAGCAGGCATGACTGACAATCCAGAGTTCATAAAAGAATTTTTACAAAAAACTGATAAGAATATCTTTGAACAGATTAATAATGCTGTCAGCAAGACCAGAGAAACAGGTAATCTTAGCACCTTTCACAGCAAATGTCAAAACTGTGCCAATGAATGGGAAGTAGAACTTACTATGGATCAGTCGGATTTTTTCGGCAAAGGCTTTCGACGTTAAGTATTCCTGAAGTATTAGCCGAGTCGAAGGCCTTAGATGATCAGGCAAAACAGATCAAGTTAGAAGCTATGCGATCAGTTTGGTATATGCGTGGTGGTTTGTCGTTTGCTGAAGCGATGAATCTAAGCCACGACGAAAGAGAACTTGTCCTTGAAATAGTCAAGGATAATATGGACATAACTAAAACTTCTGGGTTGCCGTTTTTTTAAGCGGCTCTTACTGCTTTGAGTAATTGAAATACCTGAGTTTTTGCCGCAGGATCTAATTTAATAACCTCACCAAACGCAGTTGCCATGACACCCATTTGTTCTCTTGACAACGGTCTGCCAGCTAGAGAGTTAGTGACAGCTTTTCTTAGTTGAGCAGGATCAACACCAGGCAGCAGCTCTCCTAATTTTCCGTAATTAACATTGCCTCTAGCTTGTGTTGGTTGATCACCACCTTTAATTCCACGCTTTATGCCAGCCATGAATCCCTGTTCTTGATCACCTTCTTCACCACCATCAGCAGCTCCTGCTCCGCTACCAGAGCTCACAGCGGACAGTTGCTGTCCCATACCATTCTTAATAGCATCTTGTACAGCGGCTAGAATAATTTTATCAACAGTTGAACCTTTGAGATCAACTTCCATGATAGGATTACCAAATAAATCTAAACCAGCGTTTAGACCTTTTGCTTTGGCAGCATTCTGATATGCTTTAAAATTAGTTTTAACTTTACCAGCACCTTTTTTAGCTTTAAGTCTAGCTTTGAGATCAGCTTGTGGGTTAGTTGGTGTAGTTGGTGTAGTTGTAGGTTCAGGCATACCTTTTCTCTTATATGCCGGAATGTCATAATCTACATCGGATGTTCCGCCTGCGGCAGCAGGCTCCGCGGCAGCAGGTCTGCCTCCAGCTTCGGGAGGAGCTTCTGCACTGCTAGTACCTGCGGATGGTTTTGGGTTAGGTGTCGCCATAGGACCGCCAGCATTTTTTCCAATGCCTAATGTTGCGGCCATATCTTTAGCAGGTCCTACTTGTATACCGGCACCAGCAGCAGCCTGTTGGATAGCTTTCTCAGCACCGTCAGTAGGCAAGCTATTTCTCTGCAAGAAAGCGATAATGCTATCAGAATTAGGTTTTTGTCCTGTTTGACCTAGGAATCTACTAAAGGCTTTTTTTAGATTGTTAGCCACTTCCGCAGTATCTAGTGCTCCAGCAGCTCGAGTACTGCCTAATTTAGAAGCAATACCTAGACCAGCCCTTTTTAACATACCTACAGGTGCTTCATTAACTTTTTTTGATTCAGTGATGACGTCAGTTATTTTCATACAGACCTATTCCTAATAATGATTATTTATTCATTTAGGAGTGAGCGATGCTCACTCGTGTCTTTCGCTAACGCTCAGACACATTTTTTTTAGATTTAACTGCGAAGCAGTTTTAATATTATCCAGATCGTTCAGTCACACTTAGCCCTTGCGGGCTAAAAGATGAACATTATCCGAGTCGAACATGTCACACAGCAGTAGAGCATTACAGAGGCGGTCATCCGGTACCTCGAGCTCAGTCTTATTATGACGGCGGACTATAAAATACCTGCTATCGTACAGTATAGTCGTGGGCTATTAACCCTCATTTAGCCTTTAAAAATGCGTTTTTCACATAGTAAACCGGTTGTAGGCATATCCGATCCACGTCCTGTTAAGGATAGTACTATGTTTACCCTTCGCCAATTAGGGTCCTTACCGTGCGACATCACCACGGATTTCGGGCACCATAACAGTCACCGGTGCGGGTTTTTTTGGCGATTATTTTGCCTTTTTATGTTCTTCTAGACGCTGTCTAAGTATGTTTGAACCGCCAACTCTGACGTTTATAATGCCATTATAATAGTCATCTGTTTCTAAAACCCTGCGTTCAAACTGCTCTCTAGCCTCTAGATATGACATTTCTGCCTTGGATTTACAAAGATAAAGTATTTCTCTAGTGAAGTTTTCCGGACCTAATGCTTGGACGTCTGCGTTTAACCTATCAGATGAACCCCAGTATTCGCGCCAATCGCTTTCTACTGTTGATCTTCTTTTAAGTTTTTTGCCTTTGAGTGGTGGTTTAGTACGTTTGAATTGAGCTAGTTTTTTGCCTATGTACTTCTGTCCGGTCTGTAGATTGGTGATGAGATAAACAAAGCCTATGTAGCCTTCGGGTATTTCTTCTACGGGTTGATTTTGATATGTCCACAGCACTCACTTAGTTAGTTTTGGTGGACGACCTAGCATGCCTTTTCTGGATTTTTTACGTTCGTGCCTTTTGTCTTGTATTTCTACTCGCCTAATGCTTGCCTCGTTGCGTATTTCTGACAGCCAGTATCTGGCTTTGATGCCCGCTTCGTCAGATCCTTTGTATTCAAAACGGTCCTGCCATTTAAAATACTCTTGAAAAGCGTGGATCATACGATCGTGGGCATCTGTACTCATTCTATAATCTCGACATCGTTGCTATAGCTGGTAAACCCGTTTTCTTTAATGACTTTCAACACATGATTTACCCTGCTAGTTAGATCATCTCTATGCGAAATAAGGAATACGTTCTTGTTGCGTTCTCGGGTCATCTTTTTCAACACAGCGATAGAGCTTTCAACGCCGCTGGCATCCATGCCCGAATCCACAAGCTCGTCGATAAACAGTAGATTAATAGGTTGATACAAGTTTTCCCATACATCTCGGAATGCCCAACTTAGGCTTAGAATCAATCTATTACGTTCACCTCTGCTTAAATTATCGAAATCTAGATCCTGACCTAGCTGAGTGATGATAACACTAAGGTCGTTTTGGAACTCAACGATGTGCGGTAAGCCAATCTTATCGAGATAATAGGTCAACCGTTGATTCAAGAATGCTAGATTCTGATCGATGATGCGTTTGCGTACAAAACTATCTTTGTTAGTTAATAGTTTGTATAAGAATTCCTGATGATCTTTCAGTCTAGTTAGATCGTTAACAGCATCCCAGTCAATTTCCTGTACGGCTGTGTTTTTCAACTCTTCGATCTGCTCAGCATAGGGATTAGTTTCTGCTTCCTTGATCGTGATATCTTTTTCTAGACTAGACAATGTGTTCTTGTGATTCAACGCTTCTTCTAGATTATCATAAGTGACCTTGGGACAGGCGTTCAACTCACCTAATAATTCTAGTGCTTCACGTAGAGTGTTTAGTTCGTTCTGATGGTCATTGACAGCTATACTGCTATCATCTACTTGTTTGCTTTTGACAGCAACCATTGATTCATGTTTTTCGTCGTGTAGATCCTGACCGCAGCTATGGCATTTGTGATCTGCCAACAATAATAATTCTTTTTCTAATTTTTCTAGGTTTTTTTGTTCTTTTTCTAATGTAGTAACCTGTTTAGCGATCATCGCAGTTAGATTATCGTGTTCTTTCTTGTTCTTATTCCATTCGATTAGAGCACGTTGATTAACAATTTCCTGATCAATGTCGATAGTGCCAAGCACATCAATGCTTTTCCTAAGGTCTTCTAATGCTCGCTCTTTTTGATCTTCCCATAATTTTTGTTTTCTTTCTAGACTTTCGATGCTCTGTTGTATTTTTTCATTAGAGATCTTGATAGTTTCGATGCGTGTGTTTTCTGTGGCTATAGATTCTTTGGTAAGTTTAGTCTGCTCTTTGAGATTTTCCGCTTTTTCACTGAGCAAGGTAATACCTAACAGTTGTTCGATGATAGATCTTTGATCAGCAGCCTTCATAGCCAGGAACGGTTCTGTATAGGTGTTTAATGCCACGAGGTGCTTGAACATCTCGTGGCTCATACCAAACATTTCTTCGATGGCCTTTTGTGTTTCTCTACTGTCGCCTTGACTTTCATCTAAGTCCTCTAGTTCTTGTTCCTGGCCATTAATAGCGAATTTCAATAGATTAGGCTTGCGACCTCTTTCAATATGATATTCTATACCGTCCTTTTCGAAGGTTACAGTAACTAACATGGCCTTGCTGTTGATCTTATTAATTAAATTATCCCGCTTGATATTAGTCAAGGCCTGCCCATAGATAGCATAACTTAAACCGTTGATAATGGTTGTTTTACCTGTGCCGTTTCTAGCACCGCTATCATCACCACCTAGGTCTAGATTTTCACCGAGTACCAGAGTCAGCTGTCCTCGGTCAAAGTCTATAGCCTGGGTTTGATTGCCCACGCTCATAAAATTCTTTACAGTGAGGTTTTTTATTTTGATCATAAATCTCTATAGATGTCCAATAATAGTTTTTTGTCGTAGGAGTCGCTTTCGATAGCATCGATCTGATTCATAACGATAGTATCAACTGATTCAAAGTTAATATCAACGGGTACAGAGTTGCTTTCGACTTCTACCTTTTCGGGAATCAGCATCAATTCTCTAAGATTATACTGCGGTATAAACTGTTCTTTGATAAAATTAGCTTCTTCAAAAGTAATAGGCAAGTCTATGGTAACTCGACAGTGCATCTTTTCTTTAAGAAGAGCATCCGGAGTATCAATGATTTGACTGAGCTTGTAAACACGATATAGGGGTTGCCCAGGCCAAGTGCGATATTCCGGTTTGCTACCCCATTCTAGAATCATCATGCCTCGTTCGTCATCGCCAGCATCCGCATAGTTGTGAGGAAACGCATTGCCTATGTAAGTGATATTGCGATTATTCTGTCGTTTATGGAAATGCCCGCTGAATACATACTCTTGATTTACAAAATGCGTACTTTGTAACTGTCCGTGATCGGGCATCTGTACCATAGCGTTCATAAAAAAGTTAGGCAGTTCTAAGTGGCCAAACACATATCTGCTTTTGATCTTAGATACTTCTCGCCACTCGTCGCCTACTAGCCAGGGTAATATAGTTACATCACCGTCGGTAAAAGGTTCTTTAATAGGAATCACATTAGGAAACAGTCGCATGAATTCTACAGAGTTGATTTCTCGTTTATCTTTGTAGAATAGGTCGTGGTTTCCGAGAATGAAGTATACCTGTTTAAAGTTCTGGCTCAGTCGCTCTAGGTTTGAAACTGTGTAATTCATTGTGCTGACATCTGTGGTCGCACGATTGTGATGCCAGTCGCCTAGGAAGATCGCAGTTTCGCAACCTTCATCGCGGGCAGTCTTGCAGAACCATTTAACAAATTCTTCACAGTCTGTGTTATGTGTGCGACTACCAGATTTTAATCCAAAATGTATGTCTGTAAAACAAGCTGCTTTTTTGAATAGACTCATATGTGTATTATACTGTTTTTAATATAAAAGATCAATCCCAATCACTGCTATCAGTGATAACAGGACCCGGTGCTACTCCGCTACCGCCACCGCTGTTCTGCCTAGTCCAACTTGGATTCATCCCGTTCATTTCGAGAATGTCGTCTCGAATGTTTTGATTACGTTTCTCAATGTTGATAATTCTAACGAATGAATTAGTGACAGCAGCAGTATAGTAAGCAAAAGGATTATTAGATTTACTTTCATCGAATTGTAGTCCTATTTGGGTTAGTTGAAGGATGGCTTGACCTTTCATCTCGTCGTTGTAGGTATAACCACGGACGTTGCCTCGGGTGGCATACCTTTCACAGAGCTTGATAAACATACGAGCAAGGTCATTAGTCATCTGGCCGTGATCTTTGCTGAACACTCCGTTGTCGATATCGCCTTTCCAATGACTTTTACCGACACAGATTAAATTATCGTTGGCATCATATTTCCAATGTTGGAAAGGTGGAAAATTAACTTTTTCGTGGCTGTCAGCCCTTGACTTCACAGTCTTTTTACGACCCGGTGCCAGCGGCACATGATCAAAGGTCATTATACGAAATACGAGATCTTGCTTATTGATTTTTTTATAATCTATTTCAGAATCTTTGGCCGAAGCCTTTTTATTGGTTTGTTGTGCTATTTCGTGTGCTTTTTTGCTTTCTTTAGCGGCTCTGTTGCGTTTAGCTTCTGCGATGGTTCGTATATTGAGTTTGGCTAAATTTGGTAATATTAGATCATAGTCTGCGTATTCTGGTGAAGTGTATGAACAAAATGTATTTTTACTTCTGTGTATCTCTGCTAACAAATCCTTGTTTGTCAAGTATTTGACTTTTGGTGGTTGCGTTATCGTCATTTAATCGTTCCTCTAGAAATATAATAATAGCACATTTTTAAGAAAATAAATAGTCTAAAGGGAGCCAAAATATGCCATTACCATTAAACACGCAAACTACTATCGGGGGTGTAGCAGTTGTAGTAAAATCAGTCCCTGAGAAATCGTCCGGCGTAAACACAGGACCTAGCGATAGGCCAGCCAACGGCGCCGATTTAGCTGTTAGTGCATATTCCGGCGCTCCTGGTGGGAGTGCGGGCACCCCTAAGGCCCCCAAAGGCCTCCGAATTCCAGATTTCAGCGGACTAGATAAGGCACTGGGCATATTAGGAACAGCCGAAGCTTTAATCGCCGCCGGCAAAGGATTGTATTCTACAGTTAAAAATTATCGATTCGATACAAATGCGTTAAAAGGCAAATTCGCAACCAGCGCCGACAGCGTCATAACATTTTTTGATGGCGGACAAACTAGTGAAACAGCGTTAGGTAAGACAACCGAAGGTACATTTATTAGCCAAGGAGATCGTCGGATCAAAATTTGGACCGATTTTTCGATATTCGGAAACACTAATCCATATTTTAATTTATTAAAAAAGGCCGGGGGTGTAGTATTTCCGTATACTCCAACGATATCGATGACCCACAAGGCCACTTATACAAACACAGAAGGAATAGTACATTCTAACTTTCCCTTTCAATCTTACAAATCGAGCCAAGTTGAAGACATAACTATACAGGGAGAGTTCACTGTACAAAATCATGACGAAGGCCAATTTTGGTTGGCAACGATGCATTTTTTAAAGACATCGACAAAAATGTTTTATGGAGCATCAACACCTAAAGGATTTCCGCCACCGGTTTGCTATTTAGGCGGGTTTGGTGATGAAGTATTTTCAAATCTTCCTGTTGTTGTTAAATCGTTTCAAATAGATTTTAAAGATAATGTTCAGTACTTGACTGTTGACGGTCTAAGTCAACGAGGAAATCCTCAGAGTGTGCCGATGTCAAGCACGATAACAGTAATTGTAAGTCCTATCTACAATCGAGAAGAAGCAAGAAAACGCTTCAATCTAGAAGACTATGCTAAAGGAAACCTATTAGGATTTTAATGATGGCAACTTATAAAAATACATCCCCTTGGTATCGAACACGTCAAAATAATCTATACTTAGAATTATTAGAAATTAGACCAGTACCTGCTGACGCAACCGATATAAACTATATCATCGAAACTAGATATAAGCATAGACCCGATCTTCTGTCGTTTGATCTTTACGGCACGCCGAAACTATGGTGGGTGTTCGCTCAACGAAATATGGATATAATCAAAGATCCCATTTACGATTTTGAGCCCGGATTAGTTATTAAAATTCCACAAAAAAATTTGTTGATGGAATCACTAGGAGTTTAATATGGCTGCGACTGTTGGGGGTATTTCAAAGGATAGGGCAACTATCGATCTTAACAAACAATTAACGGCAGCTAATAATGCAGCTGCTTTTAAAAACGTTGAGCCGAATATCTTAAAATCCTATACTAATGTTACATATCTTTTTACTTTATTACCATTAACTCCTACTGAACTAGACCAGGTACAATCTGATGGATCTCTTTCTTCATTGATTAAAAATGTAGTTTTTTCATCTGCTGGTCGATATGATAATCTACGAGTAAGTACTTTTTTTGGTTCTCCTGAGTATTTTATAAACAACGTAGAAATAAACACCTTTGCTACACCTACAAGAAAATCTGGATTGTCGGGAAATTTAACTATAAATTTTGAAATAGTAGAACCGTACAGCATAGGATTATTCTTACAGAGTCTTCAAAATTCTGCGGTCCGATCTGGATATAACAGTTATATAGAATGTCCATTCTTATTAAGAGTAGAGTTTGTCGGAACTAATCCGTCCACAAACACACAAGAAGTAATTCCTGGATCTGTACGAGATTATCCTTTGAAAATCACTGGAGTAGCATTCACCAGTAACGAAGGAGGCAGTAAGTATACTGTTAGATGTCTAGATTTTAATCTAGATGCGTTTAACAACGTCTACGGCACTTTTTTCGGAACAGCGTCGGTCAAAGGAAAAACGGTCAAAGAAGCTATAGAAAGTTTAAAAACCGTTTTAAACAACGATCAAAACACACAAAAAAATTCTAAGATGATTGAATTAGCCGACGAATATGATTTTGTTCTCGATCCAGAAATCGCCGATTCACAATTTGTCGCTGCCGACGATCAACCAAGTGCTCCGGGAAATAATTCTAATTCTACGAAAAACGGTAGTGAATCTGGCAGAGGTTCTAAAGTAGCAGGCGAAAGAACTTTTAATTGGCCCAAGGCAGAAAACGGTCGCAGGATAATTGATATGATTTCAGAGATAATGAAATCGTCGGAATATTGTACTAAAAATCTAATACCATCTAATGTAGACAAGAACACCGGATATATAAAATGGTATCGTCCGTCGGCAAAATTAAGTTATCTTGGAAATAAATTTAAATTAGATAAGATACAAAACAGACCTGCATACAAAATTACTTACGCAGTAAAAATCTATAGAGTTCACCATTCGGTGTTTAAATTGCCGTCTCAATATTCTTATGGTTTCGCCCCCGAACAAATTCCTGCGTCTATTAAAAAGAAATATGACTACATCTATACTGGTCTTAACGACGACATTATTAGATGGGAATTAAAATTTGATAATACATTTTATACAGCTATTCCGTCATCGCCGTTTGGAAATCAACCGGGGGATATAAATGCTAACGGTAAGGCAGTATCTGAGACAAAGGGGCGCGGAAATGAAGCCGGAACAAACACAGCCGGACTAACGTCGATAACTCCAGCCGGAAAAGTTCTCCAGGATTCTAAAGCCTCTTATCGAAAACCGCTCGGAGGATCTACAGTCGATAACGTAGATATTCGAATTGCTCGTGCGTTTGAAGAATCTCTGTTAGTGGAAACTGACATGATAATGTTAGACCTGACGATATTAGGGGATCCGTATTACTTGACTAAATCTGGAGTTTTCATTGATAGGGTCGGACCAGCTTCCGACGGTTCGCAGGTTAATAATGATAAAACTATGGCCACTGAAGACGGCGAAGTAAGGATATATTTGAGATTTAAGAGTCCTATTGATGCTCCTGCTTACGGCTCAAGTCTTTATATATTTCCCTCGGCAGGATATACTGACAGCCCATACAGCGGATTATATAAAATAAGATTTGTTAAGAGCAAATTTTCAGATGGGGTCTTTACTCAAGAGCTTAACCTCTTTAGAGATCGAGGACAACAAGTAGAAGAAATACAAAATGCTATAAGAGATCCATTCTTATCAATAGCCGGCGACGGGTCTGCTCCATCGGCAAATGAAACTACAGTGAATACGTTTCCTCCTAAAGCCAGTTTTAACACACAACAAAATAAAGGATTAACAGAATAAGATGGGAAACACTTATAGACTAAGCAACGATGCGGCTCAAGGCGAGCTTTCTCTCGGGCCTCGACTAGCTAAAGTTGTCGGTCACAACGACGATGACTATATGGGAACATTGTTCGTTACTCTGTTAACCGCAGATTCGGACGAAGTCGGTAGCGATTCGAAGATTTTTCCTGTTAGATACTGCCCTCCATTTTTTGGATCTACTAATTATCTTAACAACGGACTTAATACAGGAAATGAAAATGCCTTTGACGATACGCAAAAATCTTACGGGATGTCATTTGTACCTCCTGATGTAGGAGTTACAGTACTGGTTATATTCGAAGAACAAACCGGCCAAGGATACTGGATAGGGTGTGTCCCTGACAGATTTATGAATAATATGGTTCCAGCTATCGCAGCATCGGCTGCTGTAGATCTTTCGCCGACACAAAAAGAAGATTACGGGAATATTCCTTTGCCTACAGCAGAATTTAATAGGGTTCTAGCCGGTAAAAAGACTACACCGAATTCTCCAGACGAAATTAAAAAACCCGTACATCCCATCGCCGGATTTATGCTAGAGCAAGGACTTTTAGAAGACGATATTAGAGGTAGGACAACTTCTACTATGCGTAGAAATCGTCCAACGTCTGTGTTCGGAATATCTACCCCTGGTCCTTTAGATAGACGACCCGGCGCCAAAAGAACCACTAAAGGAACTGATACAGATAAAACTCAACCTCTTCCGGTTAGTCGTGTAGGAGGAACTCAGTTAGTGATGGATGATGGTGACGATCGATTCTTTCGAAAAACTCCTGCTTCGTCCGGACCTCCCGAATATGCTAATGCTAGTAAAAAAGAAAAAGGTGATACTAGAATTCCTATCAGCGAATATTTTAGAGTAAGAACTAGAACAGGCCATCAGATACTATTACATAACTCTGAAGATTTAATTTATATAGGAAATTCAAGAGGAACATCGTGGATCGAATTAACTAGTAATGGAAAAATTGACATCTACGCAGCAGATTCTGTGAGTATTCATACTCAAGGAGATTTTAATTTTAGAGCAGATAGAGATATTAATTTAGAAGCTGGACGTAATATTAATATCCGTGCTGAAAAAAATTATACTCAAGATATTGAAAAAGCATTTTCGTCATACATTGGCGGTACTGTCAATAACTATGTTGGCGGAGAAATACAAAATGTTTTCGAAGGATCATTATTACAATCAGTGGGAGAAAGCCTAGAGTTATCTATCGGATCCGATCAAAAAATTAAAGTTGCCGGCAACAGTCATCTAACAGCGGGTACAAGTATATTTTCAACAGCAGGAACAGACAGTCATTTTTTAAGCGGTAATAAGCACATAGAATATGCCGACAAAATTGAAATTAAATGCGATCCTGCTACTCCTGCTCAATCTCCGATATTAGCAGAGAGAATCACAAAAGAAGAAAGAATAAAACTTCATCCTAACGAAGTAGTTGATGCTTCTCAAAAATATTCTTCAACAAGATATCAATCATTTGAGCTGATACAGAGTATAATGAAACGCATGCCTATGCATGAGCCGTGGTACAAACACGAAAACGTAGACCCTCAAGAGAGTACGTTAGAAAAGACCGATCGAGAAACTCGTCAGGCTCTTCCACCCGCTACATAAAATAAGGAATAAAAATGTCCAACAAAATTTATAATGTTAAGAAAGTTGAATCTCTAAGAACGTCAACTGGAAATGATCGAATCGCCGGCGGGATTTTTTATAAAGGTTTCAATAGTAAAAATATCCAGCAGAAATTTAAATCCTATGACTTAGAACTAATCAAGCAAGATATTTCGAACCATTTTAATATAAAAAAAGGTGAGAAGCTAGAAAATCCAACGTTCGGAACGACAATTTGGTCGATGATCTACGAACCTATGAATGATGAAAATAAGCGTATCATAGAGGAAGATGTGAAAAGGATAGTACAATCTGATCCTCGAATTAAAATTAAAAATTTATCAACTGACGCCACTGAGCAAGGTATAAGAATTGAACTAGACCTCCAATATATCGAGCTTGATATCACTGAAAAAATGTTTTTAAATTTTGATAAAGACAATGTTCCTAAAAGTTGAAAGATAATATGCGTACATTTTCAAAAAAATAAATACTGTATAGGAACTGTTTAGATGACTACTACAACCAGACAAAATAACCTGATACTAGCCGAAGATTGGACTAGGATATATCAGACATTTAAAAATGCGGATTTTAAATCTTACGATTTTGAAAATCTTCGTAGGGTAATGATCAATTATATCAAGGAAAATTATCCTGAGGATTTTAATGATTTTATTGAAAGTTCTGAATACGTTGCTCTTATAGACCTGATCGCTTTTTTAGGACAAAGTTTGGCGTTTAGGATAGATCTTAACAGTCGAGAAAATTTTATTGAATTAGCTGATAGAAAAGAAAGTGTGTTAAGATTGGCCAGAATGTTGGCATATAATTCTAAAAGAAATCAATCAGCTTCGGGGCTATTAAAATTTGAATCAGTTTCTACTACAGAAAGCCTAGTCGACAGCAACGGCACAAATCTTGCTAATCAAACAATAGTATGGAACGATCCATCTAATTCTAATTGGTATGAGCAGTTTATATCGATATTAAATTCAGCTATGATCGATAATGTAGAATTTGGAAAATCTCAAGTTAACAAAGTAATTGATAATATACGAACTGAACAATATAGATTCAACTCTACAAATACTGGAATACCTCTTTTTTCTTACAACAAAAACGTCGCCGGACGAGCAGTTACTTTTGAATTAGTTAGCACCGGAATAACAGAATCAAAAGATGTAATATTTGAAGAAGACCCTGAAGATGGTAAACAGCTTGCTTTTGTTTACAGGCAAGACGGTAAAGGTACGGCTAGTAATAATACAGGGTTCTTTATGATTTTTAAACAAGGATCCTTAGAAAGTGCAGATTTTTCTGTAACGCAGTCAACACCTAATGAGATCGTTTCTATCGCAACAGGAAACATCAATAACGATGATGTCTGGTTATATTCAACTGATGCAAACGGAAATATAACTGATAAATGGACGCCGGTATCATCAGTATTCGGAAACAATATAGTTTATAATAGTTTGACTAATAATCAACGTTCTGTTTATTCTGTCATAACACAGGCCGGCGATGCTATAGATCTCCAGTTCTCTGATGGTGTGTACGGAAAATTGCCATCAGGTGATTTTAGAGTATACTATAGAGTTAGTAACGGCCAACGATATATCATCACTCCGGCTGAAATGAAAGCGATCAGTATATCAATACCTTATGTTAATAAACAAGGAGTATCACATACTCTGTCTATTTCTTTGAGTCTAGAATATACTGTTGAAAATAGTTCTCCTTCAGAAACAATTGAATCTATTAAATCTAAAGCTCCGGCGTTATATTATACACAAAACAGGATGATAACCGGAGAAGATTATAATCTTGCTCCGCTATCTAGTTCTCAAGAAGTATTAAAAGTCAAAGCAGTGAATAGAACCAGCAGCGGTATTAGTAGAAATTTTGATATTATCGATGCGTCTGGCAAATATTCTAAGATAAATGTTTTTGCTGATGACGGATTAATTTATAGAAAAGATGAAGAGCGGTATTATTCTTTCAAATATACAAATAGAAATAATGTTTTAAATTTTATTAGAACTGTTATACAACCGGCACTATCTTCTTTTCAGACTTATAATTTTTATCTAACTAATTTTGACAAGATTTTTACTGCTGATGTTAATGTTAAATGGATCAAGTCAACGACTGAGGAAAACGCCTCTACTGGATATTTTGGAAATATATTCGATAGCTTTCCGATTAAAGTCGGATCATATACAACAAGCAATTTAAAATATATTGAAATTGGAAGCCTTGTTAAGTTTATTCCTCCGTCGGCAGATAAGGCATTTTTCAACGGAAATATTGTAACATATGACCCGGCTAATAAAAATCACAAAAAATATATATGGTCTAAGGTTGTTAAATTAGTTGGTGATGGAACTAATGCTGGAAAAGGAAATCTAAACTCCGGCAAAGGACCAATAACATTCAGCGAATTAATTCCTACAGGGTCGTTGCCTTCCCAAGTAGTATCGAAGTTTATCTCTACACTTCCTGCTGATATTGAAAATGAAATTTTAAATTTAACGTTTAGCTCAGTTGGGGCGATCGATAATGCAGCCGACAGGTCAGAAACTTTTGGTCTTCGCTACGATGTTTTAGCCGGTGAGTGGAAAATAATAAGTTCTACAAACATAGATCTAGAAAATGATTTTAATCTAGGACAAGCAGGCGATTCATCCAATGCTGGAGTAGACAGTTCATGGCTAGTTGCCTTTGTCTACGATGGCGACGAATATAGAGTTAGGATTAGAGGAACAGAATATGTTTTCTCAAGTATTTCTCAAAATAGATTCTATTTTGACAAAGGAGAAAAAGTTTATGACAGTCGTGCTAGAACAGTAGTAAAAGATCAGGTTAAAGTTTTAGGAATTAATACATCACCACAAAGCTCTATTCTAAGCAATATTGAAATCGCAGCGGCTGTGGTTTCGTTAAGGGAATCAAATCCTTTATTCACAGAAGCCGATGTATTAACTATCGTAGACAGGCAACAAATTTTAAAAGACGATGTTTCTTTTGAAATCGCAGATTCGGTAAGATTTCAAGACGGGTACAAGAGCTCAGATTCTATAAAACTTTCTTTCTATGATAGTGATAACGACGGAGTTATAGATAACCCAGATTCATTTGATGAAATAGTTGGAACTGATGTTACTAAAAAATATGTATTTTTTCAGCAGATCCAAGACGAGAATGGTTTTGATGTTTTGAAATTTGTTTCGAACTCTAACGGAAAATTTATAATTCTTGATAAAGAAGTTAATGCTAATGTTAATGATTATGATCATAATCAACTCGTTTATTTTTATGACCAATCTGAAAATTTAGTCAAGCGTGTTGATTTGATTACAAGGTCTTTTATTTTAGAACCTAGCTACATTGTTTATACAGGAAGAGATAATTTAAAGTTTCAATATATTCATAATGCTAGTGAAAGCAGAAGAATTGATCCTAGCGTAAGTAATATTGTTGACATATATCTATTAACTAGATCATACGACACTAATTATAGATTATGGCTCACAGGCGGCTCGACCAAACCTGCCGAACCTACATCTGAGAGTTTAAAAACACAATTTGGATTTAATCTAGATGAAATAAAATCAATCAGTGACGAAATTGTATATCATCCTGTGAAATATTTTCCGCTATTCGGCAATAATGCCAACACAGAATTTCAAGCGATCTTTAAAGTTGTAAAAAATCCTAATAGAGTAATTAACGACAATGATCTTAAGGTAAGAATTGTAAACAGTATTAATGAATTCTTCTCAGTAGAAAACTGGGACTTCGGGGATAGATTTTTTGCTAGCGAATTGATTACATATATTATATCTCAGAATTCACCAGATATTAGTAACATGGTATTGGTGCCTAAGCAGGAAAATCAGGCGTACGGTAGTTTAATTGAAATCAAAGCACAACCAGATGAAATATTAGTAAGTGCGGCTACAGTTGATAACATTGAAATTTTGTATAATATTACCGCTACAGAATTGAATCTTCTAAATAGCCAAGTTGTAACTAGGACGGGACAATAATGTCAGATAAAATTTTTAAGAAAAGCGAATTACCATTAAGAAGAACTGTTGAGCTTCTTCCTGATACATTCAAGACTAGCACGAACGAAAAATTTTTATCAGCAACTGCTGATGCGTTGACCCAGCCCGGAGCATTAGAAAGATTATCGGGATTTGTCGGCAGACGATACGGAAAAACTTTTAAATCGTCTGACATTTACATTGATGTAGAGCAATCTCTAAGATCAGTATATCAATTAGAACCCGCAGCAGTAATTGAGTCTAATAAAAAGGTTCAGAAAGTCTACGATTATATTGATTTAAAAAATCAATTGAAGTTTTTTAACAATATCTCCGAACGCGATGATATCATTACTAATCAAGAACAATTAACCTGGAACCCTCCAATTGACTGGGATAAGTTTGTTAATTATAGAGAATATTATTGGTTGCCAGTTGGCCCAGAGATCTTACCTGTGGCAGGGCAAGCAGATGCTGTGGTATCTCAGTATAGGGTGAGATCAGATGGTCAAAATGAATGGATATTTTTTCCGGACGGATTAAAAAGAAATCCGCAGCTGACTCTTTATAGAGGACAGACATACATTTTTGATGTCAACAGTCCAGGGGATGCGTTTTTTATACGTTCAGGTAATCTTAAAGGACAGCAAGAAAATTATAATAAGGGAGTAACTAATAACGGAATAGAAGTTGGAACTATCACTTTTGAAATACCGTTAGATGCTCCTGACCTACTCTATTATCAGAGCGGAAGTAATATCAACAGAGTCGGAAGTTTTGTGATTGAATCTATTACAGAGAACTCTTCGATTAATGTAGAAAAAGAAATTTTAGGAAAAGTTAACTATACTAGTTCTAATGATATAGTTTTTACAAACGGATTGAAGATTCAATTTGTTGGAAAAGTAATTCCTGAAATATATCGAGATACAACATGGTTAGTTGAAGGGGTTGGGGATAGTATTCGATTAATTAATTTTAATGATCTAGAAATACCACCGATAACAACCTCTGATATTGAAATTACTTTTGATGATGAAGGTTTTGACACTGTTCCTTTTGATGATGCCTCGTCATACCCTACACAAAAAGATTATATTACTATTAATCGTGCCAGTCGAGATAGAAATCCATGGAGTCGATATAATCGTTGGTTTCACAGATCAGTAATAGAATACGCGGCAAATAAAAATGGGGTTCCGCCTACGATTTCAGAATCTGACAGAGCGAAACGACCTATTATAGAATTTTTACCTAATTTACAATTATTCAATCACGGATACATATCTAAAAAAACTGTAGATCTTATCGACGACTTCACATCGGATGTATTTTCGACGATTGAAGGATCGTCAGGTTATAATATTGATGGTCAGTCATTGTCCGACGGCGATCGTGTATTGTTTATAAATGATAAAGATCCGTTTGTTCAAAATAAAATTTTTGTAGTAAAATTCATACAGGTTCAGACCAGCAATAATGTTTTTAATAGAACTCAGATAAGTTTAGTTGAATCAGAAGACTCTACTCCTAGTCTAGGTGAAACCGTGATTATTTCTAACGGTAGCTCTGCTAATAAAGGTAGAATGTTTTATTATAACGGAGAAACATGGATTAAGAGTCAGACAAAAGAAGCAATCAATCAATCTCCGTTGTTTGATTTGTTTGACGACTCCGGAGTTTCTTTTTCTGATCCTCAAAAATATGAAACATCGTCCTTTTTCGGAACAGAAATACTTAGTTACAAAAAGGGATCGGGCCCAGTAGATACAGAACTTGGGTTTCCTTTAAGTTATCAAAATATTAATAATTCTGGTGACATTCTTTTTGAAGTTGACTATGAAACTGATTCTTTTTTATATCAGCTTAATGGACAAACGGTTAACACATCAACATCGTCGGGATTTATTAAAAATTCAGAGACCGGTCAGTATTCTAACAGTTGGATCAAGTACAATCCAAATTTAAGACAGCCAATACTCGAGACAACGGTGTTGACTAATGATTCAAACACTATCGTTTCTTCTGCTTGTGTATGGAGCGGAACTGCCACTGAACAAATTTTATTTTATATCAACGGAGAAAAATTTAACGGACAAGTCACAGATAGCATTGGTCCAGAGACTCGAACATTTATTTTTGATAAAATTTTTAACGCAGGTGATTCTGTAACCCTGAAAATTTATACTACAGACGAGCCTAATTTAGGTTATTATGAAATACCTTATTCTCTAGAAAAAAATCCGTTAAATCAAACCTTAAATCAATTCACATTAGGGCAAGCCAACGATCATGTTAGAACAATGATCGAAGCTGACACTGAGTTTACGGGAAATTTTCCTGGAACTAGCAACATACGAGATATATCGAACTATAGACAAAACGGTTCAAGATTTATGAAAAGATATGGCCTCGGGGTTATGTCTTTGCCTTTGATCTGTGATAAACAAATTAATTTAATTAGATCAATTAATCATGCTGCTTCGGAATATGAAAAGTTTAAAAATAATTTTATAAAACTATCTGGAGAATTAGATTTTGATCAAAGAAGTATAGTAGAATTTGTTGATCAGATTTTAGATAGTATGTCTAAATCTAATGTTTTAGATTTTCCTTTTTCTACATCTGATATGATCGGAAACGGTGCGTATAAAGTTATTAATTATTTGGTAGAAGATGAGGGAATTAAAACATTTGCCCTAACTGAAAAATTTGATCTTGATACATATTCTTCTAAGGCAGTATATGTGTACCTTAATGAAAATCAATTACTTCACGGGTTTGATTATGTATTTGATTCAATATTTGGTTTTGTAAAATTATTAGTAGATTTATCTGAAGGTGATCGCATCGAAATTAGACAGTATCTAAGTACTGCTTACAATTTTATTCCCGAGACTCCGACTAAGCTAGGCCTATATAAAAAATACACACCTCGAATTTACCTCGATGATACATTCATAGAACCAACAGAAGTAATTCAAGGCCACGACGGAAGCATTACTATAGCGTTCGGAGATTTTAGAGATCAAGTATTATTAGAATTAGAAAAAAGAATTTATAATAATATTAAGATAAAATATGATCCGGCAATTTTTGATATTGATAAAATAGCGACCGGGTATCACGGATCGGCTCTGTATAAAAACTCTGCGATCGACGCTGTGATAGAAACAGATTTTTTAAAGTGGTCAAATAATTTAGGAATAGACAACTACAAAAACGATATATATCAAGCTGAAAATCCCTTCACTTATACATATTATAGAGCAACTGATCGAAATAAAAGAGAAAAACTTCCTCAATACTGGAGGGGTATCTATAAATTTTTATACGATACTGATCGCCCTCATATATGCCCGTGGGAGATGTTAGGATTTTCTGAAAAACCAATGTGGTGGGAAGATGAATACGGCCCGGCACCCTACACTAATGGCAATTTACTGTTGTGGGAAGATTTACAGCAAGGGCTTATTAGACAAGGGCCTTTTGCCGGTGTATCGGAGAGATACAAGCGTCCTGGATTGTTAAATTATTTGCCTGTCGATGATCAAGGAAAGATAAGATCTCCGCAAGATGCTACTGCGATAATAGATTATTCTCTTAATAGAATAAATGAAGATTTCCAGTTTGGCGATTGCGGCCCTGTAGAAAATGCTTGGAGAAGAAGTTCCTTATATCCTTTTTCTATCATTTCTGCTGTCGCTATTTTAAATCCTTTTGATTTTATCTCGATCAATTTCGATAGATCTACAATTTCAAGGAACATTTTAGGACAGTTAGTTGATACAAATACTAAAACATTTATTGATAAAAATACATTAATCACTAGCCTAGCTAATCAACCGAGTGGTCTGTTTACATACATTCAGAATTATCTAAAATTTAGTGCTCTAGATATATCAATTCTTTCAGAATATATTAAAAATTTAGATGTTAAATTGTCTCATAGAATCGGAGGATTTGTTGAAAAAGAAAGACAGCGATATGTCTTAGATAGTAAAAATCCAATATCAAAATCTCCGGCAGTATTTGTTCCGCAGGAAGACTATCAAATAATTTTTAACACTAGTACGCCTGTTAAAACAATCAGTTATTCTGGTATGCTCATCGAAAAAGTTGATGGCGGATTTAAACTGTATGGGTATGATAGATTAAATTCTGTGTTTAATATTTACGAACACTATACCCGCATAGACGATCCTGTTATATCAGTTGGCGGAGTGAGCGAAAAATATGTCGATTGGATTTCTCAAAAATTTTATGGCAAAGGAACACTAGTTCGAAATCTTGATTTGTACTATAGATGTACAATAAATCACGTGTCCGGCGATAATTTTCAATCAGAAAATTTTGTTAGGTTGCCGTCATTACCAATTACAGGAGCAGTCCAAGCGATAAAAAGAACCACCTTTAATACTTTTAGAGTAAAGCGTATTCCTTATAATTTTATTGCCTACACAGTGCAAGAAGTAGTAGATATTATCTTGGGCTACAGCGAATGGTTAAAGGGACAAGGCGTAGTATTTGATGAGTTTAATAAAGATTTATCAACACCTAGTGATTGGTTATTATCAGCCAAAGAGTTTATGTTTTGGACTACGCATAATTGGGCAGTGGGATCATTAATTACATTGAGTCCAGCGGCTACCAAATTAAAAGTTTCGAATGTTGGAAGCGTTGTTGAAAACTTATTAGATGGCTTTTACGAGTATAATATTTTTAAAAATGATGGTACAAAGATACCGTCGACAAATATACAAGTTTACAGAGGGTACGATGAATTTAGTCTAACCCCTCTAGACTCTAACGAAGGAATATATTTTGCAAAACTTAATTTTGTGCAGAAAGAACATATAGCTATCTTCAATGATAGAACTATGTTCGGGGATATATTGTACGACAAAGGGCCAGGATATCGACAAGACCGAATGAAGTTATTAGGTTTTAGGACCACAGACTGGGATGGCGATTATACTAGTCCAGGTTTCATATACGATTCTGCTGAAATTAATTCATGGGAATCTTTTAAAGATTACAGGATCGGTGATATAACTCGTTTTAGAGAATTCTTTTATGTGGCGAAATTATCTCATACAGGAACTCCTGATTTCAAATTTAGTAATTGGGAAAGGTTAGATTCTTATCCCACAGCTGGTTTAGTTGCAAATTTTGATTATAAGATTAATCAAATTGAGGATTATTATGAATTAGGTTATCAAGGTATAGACGATACTGAAAAAGAATTAGCAAGACATACTCTTGGATATCAAAAGAGACAATATCTGGAAGATATCGCACAGGACGAAGTAACACAATTTAGAATTTATCAAGGATTTATAAGAGAAAAAGGAACTAAAAATTCTATAACAAAAATTTTCGATAAACTAAGCCCTATCGACCAAGATGCTATAGAACTAAACGAAGAATGGGCTTTCTTAATGGGATCTTTTGGCGGATCTGCTCAATTTGATGAAGTTGAATTAACAATTGATCAAAGAGATATTAAATTAAATCCTCAGCCTGTTATAGTGAATAGTAGGGGGTTGATTAAATCAAATTATCAAAACTATATATTGGTCAAACCAGATGATTTTACTGTCGGCAATTCAGACTATCTATTTCCTACTAAGTCTTATCCGGTATCTGAAGCATCGGCGGGCTACGTGTATTCCGGTGATGTTGATTTTGTGGTTCGAGAAAGAATAAACTTATATGCCCTCGATATTAATCAATTACAGGATGGATCTACAGTATGGGTAACTTTTGATAATCCGGGGTGGACGGTTTTACGATACACTGTAACTGATATAATCATTGGAGCAGTAGCAGTTGTTGATACTACCTCGGTGACTTTAGAAACAAATAAACCGCATGGTTTAAAAATTGATGATATCATCGGAATCAACAATATTAGATACTTAGAAGGTTTTTGGCGTATCAAGGCTGTCGGATCTACTACAATTATTATCGAGATAGCAGGCTATGACGAAGAACCGGTTATCGATGAAAGTTCTTTCGCCACAATATCTATTTTTAAACCTCTGCGTGTAGGTGAGTATAGCGATCTCGTATTAGATCGATTCGCAGCATACAGAGAAGGCACAAAAGTTTGGCTAGATGATAACGGATCCAATAAATGGGAAGTATTAGAAAAACGTAGAATTTATAAAGCCATTGACGTTGCTAACTACGGTGTTGCCTTTCCAACCGGATCGGGCAAGGATGTTCTATACATCGAAGCTAGAAATCAAGTTGTTTCTGCCAACCCCGGACAGGTTGTTCCAGCAGGCGAAGTTATTAGAGAATCAGCAGTAGTAATTTATGGACAGAGCGAAGAAGGTCTAATACCTTTACAGGTTTTAAATCCTAACTCTGGTCTGAGAACATCATTCTTAGGATCATACGGTGAAGTGTTATCGGTCAGCAAAGACGGCCGTTGGTTAATGGTCGGATCACCTAATGTATCTTATATTCCTAGCAATTACAAAGAAACATTTAGTTCAACAGCAACATACAATCCTGGCGATACAGTTCTATATGCTGGAAAGTTATGGCAAGCTCAAAGGACAATCATCGGTGACGGGTCATCTATAGATATTGAAAGTCAGGACTGGATTCCTGCGACAGAACACCTAGCTAACCCTTTAGGCATCGGCCTATATGATGTTAATCAAGGATATCGCCAGCAAGGTGCTATAGAGATATTTGAATACGACGAAGTATTCAGTCAGTATCAATTAAGGCACACAATTATTAGTCCAAGACCGGCACACGGAGAAAAATTTGCTTCTTCTATCAGCTTGTCTAAGAGACAGGGAATAGAAGGAACAAGCGGCGACGTTACACTAACTGTAGCATCTATAGATTCGCTCGGAGGAATATTAGAAGTTTCCGCTCAAGGAGAAAGCGGGTTAGAAGATGCTACATTCTCTAATGTAAGCGGCGTTGACATTAGTCTTCCTGGTTCTAACGCAACATTTGATGTTTTAAAATCTAATAATACGTATACTGTTCTAGTAAGAACCGGCGGTACTCGATATGCTGTTGGCGACAGAATAAAAATTTCTGGTAGTAATTTATTAGGGTTGACACCATTTAATGATTTAATTATCACAGTGACCGCTGTCACATCAACTGGCGAGATTGTAGGGTCTGCCACATATAATAATATTATTGGTATTAACTCGATCGCTCCGCTAACCGAAGCAACGTTTCGTGTTACGAAATCTGGAACTAGATATGCTATTTCTAAAATCAATGCCGGCACAGGTTATTTTTCTAGGAGCATTGTGCGATACTCTGGTCGATTATATGCCTGTATCAAAGATACTAGAGTTGATCTAGGAGTATGGGATCCTAATAGAACTTATCAATCAGGAGACATCGTAAAATATCCAGCTAACTCAAGTTCGTATTATGTTGCTTTAGGATTGAATACAGGAGTTCTTCCTACCGATATAACTAAGTGGGAAACAGCAGAGCCAATATTCCCAACAGATCAAGAATACTGGGAGCAAGTATCGGGGGCAGTTTTTGCTGAAGCTGCGGTTGAATGGTCTGACCTAGACATAACAGGAAATAGAATTCGCTATGTTTCTGGATCAATTATAACTATTTTAGGTAGCCAACTCGGCGGTGAAGATGGCGAACACGATGTTACTATTAGAGTTAATTCTATAACTGCTAACAAGAGTATAGATAATTTTTCTTACAGAGGAACAGCATCGTCTGGTATTACCTGGACTGGTGTCGGAACTGCTGGCGAAAGACAATTTAATGACCTACAAGGTGAAGATGTAAGCGACCCAGGGCAAGGTGCGATTTTTGATATCATTAGAGAAAATGGCGGTTATTCCGCTGTAGTCAATGTGTCAGGAACTCGATACAATGTTGGAGACCAAATTAGGATCTTAGGCAGTACATTGGGCGGTGTCGAGGAAGCCTATTATATGGTTGTAGGTGCTTCGGGTTCTAGAGACGATACCGGTCGATCATATCTTTACAAATTTGATGGAATATCGTGGAAGCATTTAGACGACCCTGCGTTTGTTGGAATCTATTCGTCCGCTAAAAATTATCCGGCGGGATCAAAAGTTTGGTACAACAATGCCTATTGGCAGGCATTATCAAACATTCCAGCTATTTCAAATAATCAACCGGGTGTTGGTGCTTGGGAAGAATTAGCCGAAGTTACCAGAAGCATACTACCATCGACATTGGCCTATGCCGACGATGGTTCAACACTTCAACAAGGGGTTGATGGCAATGTAGAATTCTTAACTACTGGCAGCAATTTTGGAACATCAACAGCATTTAGCAAAGATGGTTCAGTAATGGTAATTTCTGCTCCAAGGAATGACACAGCAGATTTTGAAAACTTCAAAGGAATTTGGAAAAATAATATCAATTATCTTGTTGGCGATACCGTAAGAAGAGGTACTTTCTATTATAATTGTCTCGCTGATAATATTAATTCAACACCAGAATTAACACCGTCTATATGGCAAGAAAATACAGATTCAACTCTAAGCAAGACCGGATCTGTATTCATTTATGAAAAAGATGACGCAGAAACATTTAATTTGATACAAACAATCGACGCCGATGAAATAGCATTAGAAGCTGGAGATGAATTCGGTCACAAGGTTGTAATAAATGAAGAAGGCACACGATTGTTTGTGTCTGCTCCTAATTTTGACTTTATCGGTAAAGACCAAGGTAGTGTGTTTATTTTCGATAAACGAAACGGCCAGTTCTCTCTAATACAAAAAGTCAACGGATTAGTATTAGAACCAGGTGAAAGATTTGGTTCAAATCTTTCTGTATCGCCCGACGGAGTAACTTTAGCTATATCCGCTGAAGGCGCATCTACATTTAAAACAACTATATTTGATAATGGAAATACAGCGTTTGACAGGTTTGTAACTAACTTTAGAGATTCTCAAGGTAAGACAGGTAAAGTATATGTCTATACAAATTATACAGGTTCTTTTGTTCTGTCAGAAATTCTAGATCAAGGTTTGAATACTGACGAAGATTTTGGTCGAGGTCTTTCTGTATCTAACAGTTCAATAATAGTTGGATCTCCGTTGTACATTTCTGAAGATCCAGCGTTCGAAGCTGTTAGAATCGGTCGTATACAGAAGTTTGATAAGATTCCAAATACTAAGCCCTGGTTCACTATCAGACAACAAGACGACCAGGTTAACATCGATCTGTTAAAGAATTTTGCCTTATACGATAAATTTAATAATTTAAAGATAGCTGATATTGATATTATTGATCCGTACAAAGGAAAAATACTTTCAGAAGCAGATCAATATATCGATTTTAAAACATCATTCGATCCTGCGATATACGGAGTGGGAACAGAAGATTCACCAGTAGACCCCAACCAAGCATGGCAGTCAGATAAAGTAGGTTCGATATGGTGGGATTTGTCTACAGTCAAGTGGACTTTATACGAACAGGATTCATTATCTTTCCGTAGCGGAAATTGGGGTTCTCCGGTTCTAGGTAGTAGTATCGACATTTATGAGTGGGTTGAGACAGAGTTGAAGCCTAGTGAATGGAATGATATTACAGGTACATCAGAAGGATTCTCAATAGGAGTATCGGGAACAGCATTATACGGTGACGATTCAAATTATTCTGTACGCACAGTATTGGACGTAACTACCGGGTTTCCGTCATCTGTTACATATTATTATTGGGTAAAAAATAAAACTACAATTCCAGATATCGTAGAAAGAAAATTTACTGCTCAACAAATAGCAAATTATATTTCATCTCCGCTCTCGGCAGGAGTTCCATACGCGGTATTAACTTCTAAAAATACTTTTAGTTTAGTTAATGTTGATTCTGTTATTGATCAAGATAAATTTTTAGTTAATATTCAGTTTTTTGAAAAAGAAAAAGACATTAACTTAATTCACACTGAATATCAATTATTATCTGAAGGCATATTAGAGTATCCTAATCAAGAATTAGAAAACAAATGGATTGACAGTTTAATAGGCGAAGACATTGCTGGACAAACAGTACCAGACAGAAAATTGTCTACTAAAATGAGATATGGAATATTATCTAGACCGAGACAAAGTATGTTTGTCGATAGAAATAAAGCAGTAAACATTACTATCGGATATGTTAATGATATTTTAAAACAAAGACCATTTGCTGAAATAATTGATTATACTAATTTAAATCTATTAGATGAAGAACCATCATCTGTAAAAAATCTTTATGATCAGGTTTTAGAAACCGAAGCCGAATTAAGATTTATAGCTACATCTAAAATTAAAACAGCAATATTAAAAGCAAACATAGTTAATGGTCATATTAATACTGTTGACGTTATCGATGGAGGGTATGGATATAAGACTCCGCCTGACATAAAAATAATAGGTACTGGTTCTGGTGCTAAACTAAAACCGATACTTAATAACAGGGGCACAATTACTTCTGTTCAAGTTATTAATCAAGGCAAAAAATATCTTACAGTATCATTGATAGTACGGCCATTCGCTGTGTTAGTTAGAACAGATTCTACAGTTAACAATGCCTGGAGCATTTATTCTTTAGAAGAAAAAAATAAAGAGTTTTATAGATCTGCTACTCAATCTTATGATACAAGAAAGTATTGGAAAAAAATAGATTGGTGGTTAGCACCTTTCAACGAAAAATCTAAAATTAAGAAAACAATCGCTGGGTTATACGAAGAATCTAGTGTTGATCTCAAAATCGGAGAACTTCTAAGACTAGAAAACTACGGTGCTGGTGGATGGGCTGTATTAGAGCGTGTTGAGACGACAGATGCTGATATTTTTGAAAAATATAGATTAGTTGGTAGAAATCTAGGTACTATTGAAATTATTAACGGTTTTTATAACACAACCGCAGAATCAACTGGGTACGATCTAACCCAAGCGTTTGATAGTAATCGATATGATACATCGGCTGCTATTGAATTTAGAAATATCTTAAGAGCTGTTAAGGAAGATATATTTAAAGATGATTTATTGGTTGAGTGGAATAAACTATTTTTTGTGGCTGTGAGATATGTATTTTCAGAACAACTATATGTTGACTGGGCATTTAAAACTAGTTTTGTTAAAGGTACACATAATGTAGGATACTTAGAACAGAAACTTAATTATAAAAACGATAATCTTTCGAGTTATCAGTCTTATATAGAAGAAGTAAAACCATATAGGACAAAGATTAGAAGTTATGTTAGTAAGTATTTCAATATTGAAACAGCTAATCAAGTAACTACAGATTTTGATTTACCACCAGTATGGAACGCTGCTACAAAGACAATTAAGACTATCGATAATAGTTCAGAAGAGATATCGCAATATCCGTGGAAACTTTGGTCAGACAATAATCATTTTTCTGTTGTTGATATTAAGATAGTTTCACAGGGATCGAGTTATACTTCCGTCCCGCAGATAGTTTTTGAAGGCGGCGGAGGCAGCGGAGCTAAGGCACAGGCATATATTTCAAACGGAAAAATATCTAAAATTATTGTAACCTCTTCGGGATCGGGATATACATCCGCTCCGAATGTTTTAGTGGTGGGCGGAGTAGGTAGCGAAATACAGAATGCTGCTCGAGCTGTAGCGATCATCGGCGACTCAAAGGTTAGAACCTTTGATATGAAATTAAAGTTTGATAGGATTTCTAAGATACCTAAATTTAAATCATATAGCTACGATGAAAAGTTTGTAGAATCAGAAACTTTTGTCGCACAGAACAAACAGACCACTTATAGATTGAAATATCCGTTATCTCTAGATAAATCGACCATCGAAGTTTCGGTTAACGGATCTAGACTATTAGCTAGTCAATATTCTGTAAGTCTAACAGAAGAAATAATAAATGGAACTACTGAGTTAATCGGCAGATTGATTCTTAATATAGCACCGTCTGCTAATTCTTTAGTTGCTATTAATTATGAAAAGAATGATGAAATATTAGACAGTTTAAACAGGATCGACAAATATTATAAACCTATTGCCGGTCAGTTAGGAGTAGAAAAAACTAAAGTTGATGATACAGAAGGCAGTGAAATTGTATCTGATTACTCTCAGTTAATTACAGGAATTGACTACGGCGGAACTATTGTCCAAGGTGCTACTTTTGATGTTGGTGCAGGTTGGGACGCATTACCATGGTTTACCGAAGGATGGGATAGTGCTGAAGTTAATGAAACAGATTATTATTTCTTAGTTGACGGAAGCACAACATCTGTAACATTGCCTACTGTTCCCGCAGCGGGAATCAATATCAACGTTTATGTAAAACGTGAAACTACAGGAAAAACTGTAAGATTAGATCATCCAAGATACGACGAGTATCAGTTAGGAGATAGTTCTTATACAGGAGAAATTCCACCTGATACCGCAGTGATGAATACGTTTGTTGGTGATGGATCGACAGCCGCAGTAATTTTACCGCAGGCAACCAATTTAGAATCTGGCGACCTTCTAATATTCCGTCCAGACACCAGCGACGGAAGTTTAATTATTGGCGGAAGAAACAGTATCGATGCTTATATATCAGGTGGCTCTCTATCTGGAATGGCTGCGTATTCAACTGCTACAGGATCAACAGCATCGGAAATCTTGCTTGACGGTGATAGATTTATCAGTCCCGAACAAGTTCCGGCACCGGAAGAAAACGTTCCCGGTCAAGTCCTTGAAGCATTAAGCATCAAAGTTTTTCACTCATCGCGTAGTGGTGGTTCGTCTCTCAAATCTAATATTTTTATCGGTGACGGCACAACGATATTGTTTGATATCGGACAACAGGTAATTGAAAAAACAAACATAATAGTATTTGTTGACAAATACAAAAAATCTATTGACACAGACTTTGTTATTATTCCAGAGACCGATTCTGTTCGATTTATAGGATCTGCTCCGATTCTAGGATCTATAATAGAAATTTTTAGTATGGGGCCAGGTGGCGCCGGTATTTTAGATTATAGAGAATTTACCGGAACCGGTAATGATAGATATTTTATAACAGGCGCCGCGTTTGACGAAACAGCGACGATATTTGCTAGCGTCGATAATCAACCTATTGATGTTGGATTTATTAACAGTAGTCAATTAACAGATACACAAGACAAAGCTCTTGTCGAATTTGGTGTAGCACCAATAGTCGGTTCTAAGATTATTTTAATAGCACTATTATCCGCTGACAGACCACTGATTAAAATTAATCAAACTGAAATTATTCTTGACGATACGATACTAGAATATGCTATACCTACTTTCAGCGGATTAGACATTGATCCAGCCGGTGATATGATAGTTGAGTTAAATGGGCAGTTACTAAGAACTGTTGAGACTACTTATAAAATCTATGACGGGAATAATAGTGTGCCTATCGGAGTTGATACACCGAGAGAACCAGGCACTATTATATTCACTGACTTAAAAGTTTTTGTTGACGGTGTTATTAAAACTTTTGGTATTGATTATGTCTTTACCTCAGAAAACAATACTGTTACATTTACCAAACCTGTGGAAATAGGAGCAGTTATCCGCATAGAGGATTCATCGGCTAGACAGTATTCAATTTTAGGTACACAGATTATCCTAGAACAATCTACTTCATTTACTACAGGTGATATATTATCTATTACTTGGTTTGATAGATATACTGAACTTGACGTGGTCAAAGATGAATTTACCGGTGGCAAAGTTAGCTTTTCATTGCAAAGACCGTTGTTAGGAATTTCATATGTTTGGGTTTATAAAAACGGTGAACGTCTAACTCCCGACATTGATTTCTATGTCGAATTACCAAGGACTATCTATCTAAAAGACGAAACTTCGACAACAGATATAATAGAAACTATCAGCTTCGGTGATCTTTTATATAAAGAACCGCTATCTTTTGAGATATTTAAAGACGTATTGAATAGAAATCATTTCAGCAGATTTAGGGTTTCTGAGATCGAGCTAGACAAAGATCTAAATTACTACGATAACGAAATAGTTCTAGTAGATGCTAGTACTCTGCCAACCCCTGCCAAAGATCAACCAGGTATCGTAACAATACAGGGAGAAAAGATACAGTATTTTGAAAAATCTGGAAATATACTCAGAAATATCAAACGAGGATTGTTCGGAACAGCTATTAGGCCATTGCACACTAAGGGAACACTAGTAGTTGATACCAGCTTTTTAGAATTTGTTCCTTACCAAGAATCTCAGGAAAAAGAAGATTTCATATCTGATGGAACTTCACATATAATTGGTCCGCTTACTTATGTTCCTCAAAAAACAACAGTAACAAATTGGTATAGAGACACAATTCCAGACGATTTCGGCCGCTGTGATCAGATCGAAGTATTTGTAGGCGGAAGAAGATTGAGAAAAGATCCGACTAAGCTCTACGATCCTACAGTAGGAGCTTATAGTCCTGCCGGCGATGTTGACGTCGAGGCAGAGTTTTCTGTGGACGGAATCACAGAGAATATTAGATTAACTGTGCCTGCTCCGGCGGGAACACGTATCACAGTGATACGCAGACAGGGAAGATTATGGTATGATCGCGGTATTACAACCGCAACTACTGGGCAAGGACTCAGCTATAGCAACACCGCTATCGCTAAGTTTCTACAAAATAGCAGTACAAAATTACCATAATAAATATATGATATGAATAAAGACGAGTCTAAAACTATGTTAGAACAACCAATACAACAAATTCCAGAGAAAAAACCTGACGAAACAGGAGGGTTTCATGTTGAAGGGCATATAAAGATATTTGATCCTGAAAACGGAGAAATCTTTATAGATAAAAGAAATGCTATCCATTACGAGAATATGAGCGTAGCGATGGCACAGTCTTTGTCTAATCAACTCCAGGGATGGATATCAGAAATGGTATTTGGCAATGGAGGAACTGTAGTTGATCCTACGGGATTAATTACCTATCTAACACCAAATACTAACGGTACTAATTCCAGCCTTTATTCGCAGACCTATTCAAAAGTAGTAGATCAAAATTCTGCTACAAACAACGATCCTGTTAGAAATAAAATGGAAATCAGGCATGTAACCGGAGCAACATATACTGATATTGTTGTAAGTTGTTTATTAGACTACGGCGAACCAGCTAGCCAAGAAGCGTTTGATAACTCAGTTGACATGTCTGGAGATTTCGTATTTGACGAATTAGGACTAAAAGCTAATGGATCTGGAAAATTATTAACACATGTAATATTCCATCCTGTACAAAAATCTCTGAATCGTTTGATACAGATCGATTATACAATTAGAATACAGAGCCTAACTGGTTTCACTGAGGTACAATAATGGCATATAAAGTATATTTTACCGACAGTACGCTACATCCTGAACCATTAGAAGTTCCGGATAATTTTCCAAATACTTCAACTAGTATTTCAATACCTGGCCGAAATCAAACAGGCTATGGACAGATAATCGCTGAAAATTTTATACATCTATTAGAAAATTTTGCCAGCGGTTCAGCACCTGAATCATCAAAATCAGTTGTAGGTCAACTCTGGTTTAATTCAGACGAAAATAAACTTTATGTTTATGATGGCATAGAATACAAAACAACCAGTAATATTAGCACAGGCGTTAATGAGCCAACTGGATCAAGCCTTGGTGACCTTTGGGTCAACTCTAGTACACAGCAGTTATATCTGTGGTCAGGAACTAATTGGGTTTTGATTGGACCACAGTTCAGTGAAGGAACAAAATCAGGTCCTCTAGTTGAAACAATACTTGATATTGATAACTTAGAACGAACTGTAATTGTATTTTATACTAAAGATATTCCTGTAACAATCATTAGCAAAGACGATTTTATTCCTAAGGTTGTTATTCAGGGATTTACTGAAATTAAAGCCGGCATCAATATAACAAATAGGACTGATATTTCTGAAGAAGTAGTTACTCCTAGATTAATAGGCATAGCTAGATCTGCAGAATCTTTGCTAGTAGGCACTGACGAGATTCCTTCCTCTAGTTTTATTAGAACTGATACTACCGGAACGATCCAGGCACAGCTTAATATTAGATCTGACTCTGGTCTATTTGTAGGTACTAACGGAAACATAAACCTCGGAGTAAGGTCATCGAGCGGTATTTTTTATAATTCAACACCTGGTGCGGCTATCGATTTGCAGACCACTAGAACAGGTGCTGCTGGTTTGCCGACAACCGTAATTAAGATAGTTGAAGACCGTGTCGGTATTAACAATACTAATCCTCAACAGCCGTTAGATGTCGGTGGCAATGTTAAGATAGCGGGCGAAATTATTAATACATCGGAACAGCAGTCGTCAAATCTTAGCAATGGTGCTATACAAACAGCTGGCGGTGCTGCTATCGCTAAGAACTTAAACGTTGGCGGTGACTTATCTGTTTTAAACGGAAACATTTTTTCAAAATCTATTAAACCGTTAACAACATCAGAAACTATCGGTGATTCAGCAAATAGATACAGTACGATTTATGCTAACACTATTGATGCGTCTATTATTAAAGGTAACCTAAGCGGTAATCTTGCTGGTAATGCTCAAACATCCACGTCGTTACAATCTGCTACTAATTTTAAACTAGAAGGTGACGTTTCTAGTAACGTTGTGGTGTTTAATGGTACAGGAAATTTAACTAAAACATTTGTAACAACACTAACATCAGATATTATTTCGACTAAGTCGGCATTAGGTAATGTTAGAGATACAGACGAATTATTAGTTTATAGAAGTACTCTGGGTCTTCGTAAGATGACCAGAGAAACATTTATTGATGATGCAGGTGTTCCTATCGGAGCAGTCTTGCCTTACGCTGGCACTACAGCACCTACAGGTTACTTGCTGTGTGACGGATCTGAATATGAAGCATATAGATTTAGGGATCTATATGATATCATTGGATCAAATGTTAATTATAAGAATTTAGGTAGAACTGTAAATTTAGACCTTAAAGGATCTGACAAGGGCGAAACTTTCCGAGTTCCAGACCTCAGAGGGCGTTTTGTTCTTGGTAAACAAGATATGAATGCTGATACAACAGTTCCTTATCCAGGAGGAAACAACAGCCCTGCTGCTGAAACCCCGTTGTCTGAAGTAGGTGGAAATCGTGTTGCTGACACATCGTCGGCTAATAGTTTAGGTAGAGCAGGCGGAGCAGATCAATATACTCTACAGGGACCTAATGTTCCAGATCATGAACATGATATGTATGGTAGATCGTCTGCTAACTCTCGTGCTACTCAGTACTATGCTATTACAGAATCGCCGACTACAAATTTAGATTATCAACCTGGCGGATCGATTACTAACATAAGAATAGAGGGTGGAACAGCCGCAAACGGAGCACAAGCTATGGCTTCTTCGGGATTAGTTAAAGTAACAGATGAGAACAAACGACGACCTGGATTTGCGGATTCTCAAACAGGCAAACCTTTCACTGTGATGAATCCTTTTATCACGTTGAATTATATTATTCGAAGCGGCAGACCTACTAATGATTAATGGAGCGATTTAATGGCCTATACAGTAAACAAAACAGACGGATCGATAGTAGCTACAGTAGCTGACGGTCAGATTGATCAAGGATCGACTGACCTAACACTTATCGGCAAAAATTTTAGCGGCTTTGGCGATTATCTAAACGAAAATTTTGTTCATCTCCTAGAAAACTTTGCTTCTCAATCACAGCCTTCGCAGCCATTGATAGGACAGTTATGGTTTGATACTACAGAAAATAGAATTAAGGTATATTCGGGAAACGAATGGAAATCTGTCGGAACCGCAGCTTTATCTATATCTCGACCTCTTGACATCAGCACAGGGGATTTTTGGTTCAATACCTCGACAGCACAACTATTCTTTTTTGACGGAAGTCAAGATACTCTAGTAGCACCGATATACAGCTCATCTCAGAATCTTAGCGGTTTTAGGATTGAATCTTTAGAAGATTCTGATAGAAGAAGTAAGATCGTATCTGCTGTTTATAATGGTGGCAGGCTGATGGGATTTTTCAGCTCACAGGAATTTTCTCTAAGAAATCCCATTTCTGATTATAACACAGTTAATCAAAATGGTGAGTCGATTCCTAATACGCTGATAAAGATCGGCTTCAATTCAGCCGATCCTACATTCAAATGGCAGGGCACAGCATATAATACAGATAGATTAGGTGAGATTGATTCTGTATTTTATGTAAGAAAAGATCTTCCTAACGTACTAACAGAAACATTAACAATCCAAAGAAACGACGGATTGTTTTTTGGTACAGGTCCTCAGGGACAGTTAGCAGTGGAAAATTCGACTGATGTAACGCTAAGAAACACTTCCGAAGACGGAAGCATAACTCTAAAAGCTACCCGTGGCGGTAATCTTTTAAGTTATTTTATAATAACTCCTGATACCGGTGGTGATGATTTAATACAGATAGCACCATCAAATCCTCAGAGTTTAACTACCATTGGCGGCAGTGTTGAAATCACCGGCGATCTTACAGTTTTAGGAAATACAGTTAGTGTTGATGTATCGACATTAAGGGTAGAAGATAAGAACATAGAATTAGGCAAGAAGTCTGACGGAACCAATATAACAGATGCTCAGGCGTATGGCGGTGGTATTATTCTAAACGGAACTACTGATCATTATATTATTTGGAATGAAGACGAATCTGCTGTAGCTGACGAACAGGATTGGGACTTTAGTGAAAACATTGATATTCCAGCGACACGTTCTTATAAAATAGGCGGAGTTGAAGTTCTTAGAAATAATGGTACGACAATTGAATTAACCTCGGCAGTTACTATAGCTCCGGGATTAATTAGTTTCGGATCTCAGACGGCTCTTACTGCTGATAACATCACTATCGACGATAATAGGATTTCTAACAATGGAAGAAATACTCCTTATGCCGACGGCGATCCAGCTAATCCAAACGATTTAATTTTTGAACCGTTAGGCGATGTTGAGTTTGTCGGATCTCCTAGGCTACTAGGTATCACTACAGATGGAGAAAGTGCTCCGGATCAAACACAAGAAGGCTATACTTACCTATCTACCAACGACCCTGATCAATTAGCACAAGCTACATCAAAGAAATACGTTACTAATCTAGTTAGAACTAGAAGCATTCCTCTATCTTTAGATATCACAAAGAATAATAACAGCGGTCAAGGAACACAGGCAGAAACATCGTTAACCAATGCTGAAATAATTGCTATTGTTACAGATATTTGTCCTCCTGATGAGTACGAAGAAAATACCCTTTGCCGAATAGCGACATCAAGATACTATCAAGAAGATATCGCACAACAAACATTCAATATCAACTATTCTACATTATATGAAGTTGATGGTTCTGAAACGCCCGGCGGACTTGAAACACCTCATGGTGTTGTTTTAGATATACAGAATCCAGTAGTTATACCAGCTAAAGCTCCTCCGCTATTATTTGTTAGAAGAGGAAAAATTGTTTTACGATTAGAAAATATTTCTTCAACGTTAACATGGGTAGTTTACGAACCGTTAGTTGAAGATCCTTCGCCATATGATATTCCATATGCGACATACGGTACAAGATTAATATAATGGAAGAGCGACATGCCATATCAAATTAACAAATATAACGGAGAGCGACTAGTAATACTAGAAGATGGTACACTAGATTCCACTACGAATTTAAATCTAGTAGGAAAAAACTTTGCCGGCTACGGCGAAACACAAAATGAAAATTTTGTATTTTTATTAGAAAATTTCGCAGGTGGAATAGCTCCGGGGAAACCGTTGGCCGGGCAGTTATGGTATGATTCGACCGATAAGCGTATAAAAGTATATTCTGGTTCTACATGGAATATTGTGGGCGGAACAAAACTATCAGAAACAGAACCAGAAGATCCTGCTCCAGGCGACGGATGGTATGAATCAGATAGCGGTAGATTCTATGTCTATGACGGATCTGATTTTCAATTTGTAGGTCCGGAAACTGTAGCAGGTTTTGGTAACACACGACATGTTTCTACAATCATAGTTGATTCGTCGGGTAACGATATACCGGTAATACAGACAACTATCAACGACACAATTATTTCAGTGATCGCTGATCGAGCATTTACACCTCTAACACCTATAACAGGATTTACTTCTTTTGTGAAGGGAATCAATTTATCAAGCACTGCTGTTATTAATGGGAATATATCAGGCAGCGCCGGTTCAGCAGCAACATTAACGACACCTAGAAATATCAACGGTGTGGCATTCAGCGGAGCCGCTGACATAACAGTTAAAGCCTCTACTACATTTAAATTAATCGCAGGCGACTATGTATCCGGAGCAGATTTTGACGGATCGGCAAATATTACTTGGACATTAGATGCTTCGTCAAATAATGTTCAAGATACTGTGGTTGTTCGAGATAGTTCTGGAAATTTTGCCGCTAATACAGTAGTGGCTAATCTCACAGGCAATAGTGTAGGTACACATACTGGTCCTGTTGTTGGTGGAGTAACTGGAAATGTTATTGGTAATCTAACAGGCAATGTCTTAGGTAATGTTACAGGTGATGTAGTTGGTGATGTTACAGGTTCATTGACAGGCAGTGTATTAGGCAATGTCAAGGGAAGTTTAATTGCCGCAGATGATTCTGTGGCCTATGACGGTACTACGAAAATCTTTACAGGTACGTTAACAGGTAATGCTGCTACGGCTACACGATTACAGAGCGATATACTTATTAACAATGTTCCTTTTACAGGACAATCTAGTATCACAGTTTTTGATAATACTAAATTTCCTAGCACCGGAGGAACATTAACTGGACCACTAATTTTAGCCAATGATCCATCAACGGGATTGGGTGCTGCTACAAAACAATATGTTGATGCTAGGGATCAGATTATAAAAAATGAAGTTATAGCATTATTTCCGACCAATTATACAATTACTTACGGTAATACACAGTATAGTACTACTGGTTATACAAATCAAGTCGGATCATTTAATAACGGAGCAAATTTCTTTGATGTTTATCCTCCGAGCGGAAAAGCTATGACAAACCTTGTGGCATTTATGCCAAGTATCGCTGTTATACACTATGCCGGCGGCGTAGATGGAAATGACAGCTTAAGATGTACCTGGAGCAATCTTGGAGATAGGATTCGTGTTTGGGTTCAGAATACAGAACAGAGATCAACACCAGCAGCCAATTGGCTAGCTATTTGGAGTTAATATGTATTACGTTTGCGTAGAAAATAATCAGATCACAGCGATATTAAATTATCAACCAAATACGCCTAATGGCGTTCAGGTTACTAGTATAACCGATCAGCAATACGGTCAAATAATTTCAGATACACACTATTTTGACACAACAACGAACACTGTTTGTGAATTGTCTACTGAACAAGTTTTAGCAAAGTCAACATATACTAGTAATAGTGTTCACAGAGAATTTTTAAATCGAACTGATTGGAAGATATTAAGACACCTTAGAGAAAAAGCGTTAGAAATTCCTACATCTCTTTCAGAACAAGAATATTTAGAATTAGAGCAGCAAAGACAGGCTGCAGCAGACAGTATAACAGAATAACAGGAGCGGACAATGCCATACCAGATTGATAGATATAACGGGTCGTTTTTTATAGAAGTACCCGACCAAACTGTGGACAGTTCTAGTTCTGATCTGAAACTTATCGGAAAAAATTATGCTGGATATGGTGAAGTACAAAATGAAAATGTATTACATCTGCTAGAAAATTTTAGGGGTTTCAGTGCCCCAAGACGACCAATTACTGGACAGATTTGGTACGATGAACTAAACAACAAATTAAAATTTTATGATGATACAGCAAAGTGGAAAACTGTTTCTGTTACCGATGTGTCAGCAGCAGCACCGACTGGACTAGCAGCTAAAGACAAAGGTAATCTTTGGTACGATGATACTCTTAAACAATTAAATGTTTGGGACGGCGCAGACTATGTTATTATTGGACCTGAATTAGCAGTAGGATTCGGCGAAACAAAATTCAGTTCAGGCACTATACGAGATAACAGCAACGTTGAACATGCTATAATCAAAGTATTTAATAATGAAACAGTTGTGGCAGTAGTTAGTTCGACAGAATTTGATATTGGTATTATCGATGAGATTGATGGATTCACTGAGATTAAGAAAGGTTTCACATTAGTTGATACTCCTGCTACTGGTGTAACATCTACCGATTACAGATATTGGGGAACAGCTAGCAATTCAGAAAAGTTTGAGGGATTCACTACCGCAGATTTTGTAATGCGTGGCTTAAATGGTTCAACGTTTGGCGATAATGGGTTTACCGTAGGCGACGATAGTGATTTAAAAATATTTGTAGAAGATTTTAATAAAATTGTCCTATCGAGTCAATTGAACGGCCCGTTAAAAATACGTGTAAAAAATGGTACCATCAATAACGATGTGGCTATATTTTCAGAAGAAGGCATGGCTCCTAACACTACAGAAATTTACAATCTAGGTTCGGTATCAAAGAAATGGAATTCTGTATATTCTAAAGATTTTTACGGAAATGTTCGAGGAACACTACAAGGAGATCTTTTGGCAGAAGATGACCAAGTAATGTTTGATGCCAGTGCTAAAGAATTTTTTGGAACACATGTAGGCACACTTCAAGGTGATATTAGAGCGGCCGACACATCTTTGTGTTTCGACTCATCTGCCAGAGCATTCACAGGTGCTCAAGGTACATTTACAAATATAACAACAAATACATTAACACTAATTGATAAAGTTATTGGAGATCTTAAGGGCGATATCTATGCCGGCGATGATACTATCGCTTATAATGCCGGCACTAAAACATTTACTGGCACATTAACCGGCAACGCCGCTACTGCTTCTAAATTACAGTCCCCAAAATATATCAATGGTGTTGCTTTCGACGGTTCGGAAAATATTGAAGTAGTAGACAACACCCGTGTGGCTAAAGCTGGCGGAATAATGACAGGTTATCTGACACTTGTTGATGAACCTATTGATGAAAAACATGCTGCTACTAAAAAATATGTCGATGATCAGATAGCTAATAGGACTTTATATTTTAGTTTAGATACTAATGGTTTATCTACTACCGGTACCGGAGCAGGATCAGTAGCTGGATTATTGAATCAATTAGCACCCCCGTTGAATTTCCGTGTAGGAACGCTGGCACATATTGCCAGCACTATACAGAATGTATCAACATCTACATCTGTTTCTAGAGGAAGTTGGATCAGTGTATCTTTTGTATCTAATGTTTCCGTAACTACTACTGTTACAAATCCTTCTAGAAATAATCTTTTGATTTATAGAGTCAATACAATACAATCGAGTTGGGAATATGTCTCAGGTTAAACTAGTAAAAAATTATGTTACTAATGTAGAAGAGATAATCGAACTAGCAGAAAAGCATAGCGATAGGTTTTCTAGCCGGACCTCAACTGACACACATAATTTTAAAACATCGTATGGTAATAGTAAATTAAAAAGTCTTTTTCATTTTAACATGGACAATGACTTAAAATATGCTATCACTAAAACTATACCAGATGATTCGAGATTCATCACTAGTATGACAATTAATAGATACGATCCGGGAGACTATCTATTAAGACACAAAGACAGCATAGGTGGTTACTGGAAATTCAAATTGATTTTCCTTCAAAGCGATCAACCTCATTTTAAGTATTATGATGATCAGGGCATAGATCATTTAGTTGAAGAAGAACCAGGTGCTCTAATGGACATGCCTATACACTTGGAACATGAAGTTACAAAAATAGGACCCACAGAACGGCCTAAATATAGTCTAGTATTGGCTTGGGGGAGGATTGGATAATGGCTAAAGTAGCAAGAGAATTACTTTTTATAAAAAATACCGGTGTGTTAATAGGAGAAATAACTCCCGACACTGATCGAACAGCATTGAATCTCGACAATTTTTTAGTTAAAACAGTTGAGCTAGATGAAGATTCTGGTGACTATTGGTACGGTGATTATAGCACTGGCGAAGTTAGATCAAGATCTGACAAACCAGTTATCACTGAATCATATGTAAAGTACAACACTAATGTAACGATTCTGTCGGAATATCCTATACACCGACAAATAAACATACTGATCGATATGTTAGATAGGAGTGATATTACTAAAACCGCAGAATTCGCAGCTATGAAAGAGTTTCTAGACGCTGCTAAACAGAATCATCAAGAACAGGTAAGGTCATATTCTTCAAATACCGGTGCTTTTACATTTGTTTCAGAAGCAGAAGAGCAAGATATCATAGCTAAAAAGCAGAATTTTGAATAATACTGCTACGATAAATACAGTGAATTGGAAGAATAACTATGACATACCGCGTAGATAGATATAACGGAACGTTTTTAACCAACGTTTCTGACGGCACTATAGACAATACTACAGATCTTAAATTTGTAGGTAGAAATTATACAGGATATGGTGAAGTACAGAATGAAAATTTTCTACACTTACTAGAAAATTTCGCTAATACAATACCTCCTTTAAAGCCTATTTTAGGTCAAATTTGGTATGATTCTGTTAATAGAAAATTAAAATTCTACGATGGTACAAAATTTAAAGTAGCCAGCGGTGCTGAAATAGCATCTACACCTCCGCCAGGTTTAACAGCAGGCGATCTATGGTTTGATACAAACACCAATCAGCTGTCGGCATGGAATGGATCTAGTTTTGTTCTTATTGGACCACAGAGTGCTCCGGGTTTTGGCACATCTCAGATCGTAACACAGGTTGTAAAAGATTCTAATAATACCAGCCATGTTATTTTACGTGCTGTTGTTGGTGGCGTGACTACTGCTATTTTTAGTAATGATGATGATTTTACATTATCGACATCGAATAACATTGCTGGTTTCTCAGAAACAGGTCGACAGGTTAAAAAAGGTATCACTCTAAATGCTGTAAGTTCGACGGGTGTTAGTACCGGACAAATTTTCTGGGGTACAGCCAGTGATTCTCAGAAACTAGGCGGAGTAAGCCCATCGAATTATATTCGATCAGATATCGAAGGCGGATTTAATAATACTGTTGGATTCCAAGCAGGATTGACTATTGGAACCAGTATCAGAAAAGATCTTAAAATTTATGTTAATTCGTCAGTTGGTCAACAACCTATTATTGAAAATCAAATTAATGGTCAGATTTTAGTTAGGATAAGCAATGCTGGTTCTAATACTGACAAAGACGACATGATGATTTTTTCTAGACAGTTGTTTGACGTAACCGATCCAGATTCGGAATTTTGTATATTACCAGGATCAACCTCTAAGTATAATCTAGGATATTCTGGTAAAAAGTGGAACAAGATATACGCCAATCATCTTTTTGGAGATGTCGAAGGAGATCTCACAGGAAACACGGTAGGTGAACACACAGGCAGCATTAGAGACATATCAAATGTAATTTCATTTGATGCTACTACACGTACATTCTATGGAAAGTTTGAAGGTGAATTTTCTGGACCTATTGTGGGTCAGGCTTCATCTGCTATCTCCGCTACAAGATTACAAGTAGGCGCTAACATTTACAATCCTAGCGATTTAGCTTTGCCGAGTGCAGCGTCTATACCTATTAGAACATCCAACGGAACTATTAGAGCTGTACTCTTTGAGGGCCAGTCAACTGATACCCAATCAGTTGAAGGTAGACTCCCCTCGACAGAAAAAGATCCAGACACGATCGTTATAAGAACTGCTGGTGCTGACATTAATGCTAGATTTTTTAATGGAACTTCTACAAGTTCTAGATATGCTGACTTGGCGGAGAAATATCTCGCAGATAAAGATTATGAAGTGGGCACAGTTGTAGCAATCGGTGGAGCAGCCGAAGTTCGTGAAGCACAATTTGGAGATAGAGCCATAGGCGTGGTTTCCGAAAATCCAGCATTCAGAATGAATGAAGATTTGTCCAACGGAACATATATAGCACTAAAGGGTCGAGTACCTGTTAAGGTAGTTGGATCCGTTAAAAAAGGTGACAGGCTAGTAGCATCGAACAACGGTTGTGCGATCTATGCCAGTTTCCATCAGTTTGCCGATGTTTTTGCTATAGCACTAGAATCGTCAGACGATACTGGAATAAAAATAGTAGAAGCTTTAGTATTATAAGGAAAGAAGAATGCCAACCATTACCCCAGGTGTAACCCCGATATCATTTAGCGATTGGGACAATTTATACAATACCCTATTGGCTATCATTGGGCCAATTGGTGTAGACAATACAGGAAAACCTTTAGCCTCATCTAAAGGAAACGGATATGGGTTAACATCAGCTATCTTAAATTCTTCTCCTTATCCTTTTACTAAAACTATCTCTAATATTACAAAGACCAATCCAGGAGTTGTTACTACTACAACTAATCACGGATTCCAGAATGGTGACATAATTTATCTTTCAGGTTTACCGGGCTCGTGGTCAACACAGTCGGGCCTTGAAGGCGGGTATTTTGAAGTAGTTAATAGAACCAACAATACCTTTGCTTTAAAAAATACAACACTCACTACAACCAGTGTCGGAGCATACATAGGTCCTGCCGGAGCCGTGTCACAACCTATAGTTCATAAAAGTCAATTTGATAGAATTAAAGTGGATTTAGACGCATTATTCCAGCATATCTATGCCACTAATTCTAGTACTGTAAGCCCTACTCGAAGTACAACCATACAGGGTTCTGTTTATAATCAATATTATACAGCTATTAATCAGGCTGTGACTAAAAAACTAGTATTAAGAACCTATGACAATGTACTACTTGCGACCAGATCTCAGTCATCGACTTGGGGTAATGGTGCCGCTGGCATTGACGCTCAGTTCACTATTACATGGCCGGACGAATTAAAATTTTTCCAATTTTGGAATACTGGCGGCATAATAAGATTTAACCTTGTGGTCACTAACGAATCGACTACAGGAGTACAGGCTGCTAAAGATACATCTTGGAAACAATTAGTTGGAGATAATTTTCCAATGTATTATGGCGGATTTACTAAAGCAGTACAAGGATACGATTCAACAACGTTCCTTCCTGATAGGACCACTGATACAAATAACTATACTTCTGAAGGCGCTTTTACTTCTAGTGCCGCAGGATTCACTGAAATATATCGAAAAAATGCTATTACTAGCCCTTATACTTCCAACTATATCCTCATGGAACATTTTAGGCCAATAGCCACTCCTAACGCTATTGAATTTAAATTACTGCTACAAGATCAAGTCGATAATCAGTTTACTGGCGGTGTTACAGCTGATATTACTTTCAATATCAACATGTTCTATTCTAAAGATCCTATACCTCTAGGTTGGGATCCAGGAACAGCTATCACAGTTAGCTTCACAAATAACCTATAACCTAGTTAGCTCGGCATATATAAGTTGTCGAGCTAAACTATGGAAAAATCTTTAGAATCTATAATCAAAAAATCTGACAGACTATTGTCAGTCAAGATCAAACGTCAAGTCCTCAAAGAGAGATTTGATGCTGACATTACATTTGGATTTAATGGCGGTATTTTTAAAATTGACCCGCAGTTAATTTCCTATGTCAACACTGTGTTGTCATTGGGTAAACAACAAAACGTCATCTTATTAGATGTTAATAAAAATCCCATTGTTATAGAGCACCTATTACAATTTCAAACAGACATTTTAGATCGATATTTTATGGCATTGGGGCGATATAACGCTGGATATCAAGATCTAAAAAATGGATAAAGGTATAGTAATTTTTGGACATAATTCTAAAGAAATAGATTATGTTAAATTAGCTAATATGTCTGCCGGATATGCTACTAAAAATTTAAGGGTACCGGTTACATTAATCACTGATCATCATTCCGTAACTACTACGTCGTCGACTCTTGAAAATATTGATAATCTATTAGTTATAGATCGACCAGTTATAACTAACACGCGACTTCTCTCAAATCGTCATATAGATTTTATCAACACTAACAGATATCTTGCTTTTGAATATTCACCGTATTCGAGAACATTATTGATCGACTCAGATTTTTTTATACTTACAGATAGATTAAATTCTTACTGGAATTCGGACCAAGAATTTTTGATAACTGAGGGAATGAAATCTGTCGGAGAAAGATTATCCTCTGATACTATAAATTTATCTCCAACAACTATTCCTATGCGATGGGCTACTGCTATCATGTTTTCAAAAACTGATTTCGTAAAAACTATTTTTAAAATAGTGGAATATGTTAAAGATAATTGGTTTTACTTTGTTGATCTATATAATCTTCCTCCAACTAGTTTTAGAAATGATTTTGCTTTTACTATAGCTAATCATATAGCTAATGGGTTCGTGCCTACAGATAATTTTTTACCGAGTCCGTTAATGACTTTGGAAAATTTCAAAGTAAAGAAGTTTAATAAAGATACGATAGTTTTTGATGACCTCGAAATAAACTGCGATGTTCATATAATGAATAAATTTAATTTGCAGGAGCTAGAAATTGAATAGAAATTTTGGATATCTGATAGTAATATCTAAAAGTCAAAAACATCGTTACGATCTGATGGCTATTCTATTAGCACAGTCTATCAAACGTACCCAGAAAGTCGGTTATGATCAAGTAGCATTAGTAACTGACGATAAAGAAAAAATTTCCTGGCTAAAAGGAATGCCTTATTTTGATAGAGTGATTTTCTGGGATAAGCAATCTCATTGGGACGGTAGGTCGTGGATGGACGAGTTATCACCGTGGGAATACACTGTATGCTTGGATACAGATATGATATTTTTTAGAGATACTAGTCATTGGATTGATTATTTTATAAAAGAAAATTATCTCTATGTTAATAATAGGGTGTTACAATATAACGGATTAGAATTAACAGATGATTTCTGTAGAAAAACTTTTACAAAAAATCAGTTACCGATGCTATACTCTGCTTATACGTTTTTTTCTAAATCAGACAAGACTACTGAATTTTTTCAATTAGGACGAGAGATAATCTTAAATCCTAAAGAGTTTAAGAACTTTTTCTTATCGAATTATATACCCGAAGTAGTCGGAACCGACGAAGCATTTAGTCTAGCAGCAAAAATATTAGATATTGAAGATCAAATAGCATATCCTTTAGAATTTCCACGATTTACACATCTAAAGGCTATACTACAGGACGGTATTAAGAACGGAACTGTATACGAAGACCTTGGATATTATTTTGACGAGAAGACTTTTAAAATTGGTATTTTTAATCAAATAGATCTATTACACTATTCAGATAAAGATCTTGATGTTGGTTCTTTAATACAGATTTATCAAAATAAATTTATTAGCAATATGAAGGTAACCAATGGATAATCTTTATATTTTGTTTGATAAAATTTCTGGATCTATTATTAAAATTTCTGGAACTCCGATAAAAAACGATCTTGATAGTAAATTATCAGTGCAGGTAGATGAAAAAAAATTAAAAGAACTAATAGATACTGATTCAGTATCTAGATTGTTTACTGATTTTAAAGCATTTATTATTGACGGAAAATTAAATCTTTTAGATCAGCAGGTTGCTACTGCCGATAAACATTATAATAAATTATTGCCGGTGACTTATATACATCGTAATGTTGATACAACAGCTGAAGTTAAATTAATAATCACTAGTTTAGATAATCGACCAGTATTAAAAATAATAATTTTAGGAGATGAATCTCTGAAATTAAATTCTTATAAGAATAAAAGTTATATTCATCTCACTGATAAGAACGATGTTAACAAACACTATCAAACTTTCGAAATAGATTTAAAAAAATTTACATCTCAGGAAATGATTTTTGATATAGATCGTTGCGATTATAGAAAATTATTTTCCAACAACATTAGTTTTTATCATAGAAAAAAATTAAACATGGTTTATACTATAATATGAAAACATCGGAATTAGACATTATTTTTATCTCTTATGACGAACCAAACGCTGATTTAAATCATGCTGATTTAATTAATAAAGCGCCTTGGGCTAAACGTGTTCATGGAGTGAAGGGTTCAGATAACGCTCACAAAGCCGCTGCCGAATTATCAAATACAGAATGGTTTGTTACTGTGGATGGTGATAACATAATAGATGAGCGATTTCTTAATATTGAAATAACAGAAACACCGGGTATACAAGTGTATGGTTGGTCGGGTGAGAATATTATCAACAATCTACGATATGGAAACGGTGGATTGAAAATATGGAATAAATCATTTGTAAAAAATATGCGAACACACGAAGCTGCTGAAGCTTCTAGGGCGCAGGTAGATTTTTGCTGGGAGGATGGTTACTTAAATCATCCAAGTGTATTCAGCAAGACTGTTATCAACTATTCTCCTTACCAAGCATGGAGAGCAGGGTTCCGTGAAGGTGTAAAAATGTTGCTCAAGGACGGGGTTAAAGTTTCTGAATCAGTTGTGCTTAATCAGATCTATTGGCACAATTTACATAGATTAAAGATTTGGTGCTCTATAGGAGACCATGCGAAAAATGGAATATATGCGATGCTTGGTGCTCGTGCCGGAAGTTACATGACCTACTGTACAGATTGGGATTATGTACAAGTTAGAGATTTTGATTGTCTAAAAACAATCTATGAAGAAAATTATAAAGATCTTGAAAATAACAAAGAAAAAATTTTAGAAAAGTTAGAGTGGTTGGCTTTTGAAATTCGAGCAGGCATTGGTCTACAGCTAACAACTTTTTCTCCAGAACAAAGTGTATATTTTAGAGATCTGTATGCTGAAACCGTTTCTTTAGGACAGACTTATTATAATAAGGATCCAGTATGGAAAAGTTCTTCTTAAGCTATGATGATCCTAACCTAGCAGAAAACTATCTATTAGCTAAATCTAAGATCACAGATCTTAATCTTTTTAGTACAAAAGAAAACATAGCTCGGTCTCATAAATTATGCGGAGAAAAATCTTTCACTAATATGTTCTTAGTAATCGATTCGGATGCTTATTTGCTTAACGATTTTGAAATTTCAAAAATTTATGAAAGTATAACAGACCAAGAAAAAATGTATATTTTTTCAGCAAGGAATCCTATTAACGATCTTGAATACGGTCACGGTGCGATAAAAATATTTCAGAAAAAGTTTTTTACTGATCAGGAAGTCATTGATTTCTCTACAAGTTTTTTTGGTAAAATCGAACATGTAAATTTAACTTTAAATATACATAGATTTAATTCTAGCGAATTTCATACATGGAGGACTGCTTTTAGAGAATGTGTAAAACTCTCATCTTCTGTGATAAAGAACAGAAATAAGTATGACGATGAATATAGATTAGATGTATGGTGTGAAAACGCTAACGGAAATGAGTTTTCTCAAGAGTGTTTAAATGGTGCCCGTGCTGGAAGAGAGTACGGATATAAATTCAAAAACAGTCACGAAGATCTAAGAAAGATAAATGATTTTAATTTTTTAAAAGAACAATATGTTTTGGCGACGAGATCCGAATAAAAAGTATATTAAAATTGCTAATGAACTAGACAAGACCGGAAAAGGATTTTGTCTAGCAAAATGGAATATGGTCACTATCCACCTCCATACGGGCGATAATCATAGTTGCTATCATCCTTCTATGCACAGAGTCAGCGTCGAAGAAGTTAAAGAAAATCCAGCAGCTCTACACAATAGCAAGTATAAAAAACAACAACGCAAAATGATGCTAGAGGGAGAGCGTCCTCAAGAATGTTCTTATTGTTGGGCATTAGAAGATCTAGGGCAGATCAGCGATAGACATTTAAGAAGTTGGGAATTCGAAGAGAAAAATTCCAGTCTCAACGAAATAAAAAATTTGCCATGGGATGCTGATGTTTATCCTAGATACATGGAATTGAGTTTCGGTTCCGAATGCCAAATGAAATGTATGTATTGTGCTCCTACTATCAGCAGTGCCTGGGAAGGTGAGATCAAAAAACATGGAGAGTATCCTTTAGAATATCTGCCTAACCGTAGACAATATGCTATTAATCCTAAAGGTCGAACTGTCTATAAAGAAGAAGATAATCCTTATATTGATGCTTTTTGGAAATGGTTTCCTGAATGTTATAAACATCTTAATACTCTTAGAGTCACTGGAGGAGAACCTTTACTCAGTTCTAATTTTATTAAAATGTTAGATTATATAGAGGAAAATCCTAGACCAGATCTTCAATTTGCTATCAACAGCAATATGAGTGTTCCTCAGAGAAATTTAGATAGATTTATCGCTCGTGCTAAATCACTGAAAGAAAATAATAAAGTAAAAGAAATAATGTTGTATACCAGCGTTGACACCTGGGGAGCACAAGCCGAATATATTAGAAATGGACTAGACTTAGAACAATGGGAAAGAAATGTTCATAGATATCTCGACGAAGTACCGAATAGTAAATTAGGTTTTATGATAACTGTCAATCTGTTGAGCATTTATAATTTCGAAGAACTGTTAGATAAGATTTTAGAATTACGAGAAAAATACAATACTATATTCAATCGACGAATACAGATGGATACTCCGTATCTATTAGAGCCGCCTCATTTAAGTTTACAGATTGCTAATGATGAGCAGATTCAACGGTTATATAGAGCTATAGATTATATGAATACACAGGTCGATAATCTAAGTTATAAAAAATTTGACAGTACTGAATTGTCTAAATTTCAACGAGTGGCTAAATGGGCAGAAGATAATAGATATGGCCCAGACCTGTTACCGACTATCCGAAGAGACTTTGTTTCTTTTGTTGACGAGCACGACAAGAGAAGAGGAACGAGTTTTTTAACTACGTTCCCCAAAATGGTTAATGAATATAATCGATGGAAATTATTGGCTGATAAAATCGTCAGTTAACGGAAATATTTCAGCTATCACTTTAGCACAGGCTATGGCCACCTCTTGGTGTTCTTTCTGTGTACCATTAGCACTACGCAATTCGATAAAGTGAATCCAGCTTCGCAGTGTACCATTCATATATAAACGACTTTCAATAAGTCCTTCTGGTAACACAGCACGAGCCTGCTCTTTAGCTATACCTTTAGAAACAGCCCATTCGTAAACATCCTTGGCCTGATTAACGAGATCACGCTGTAGATTTTCCCATTGGTAGGCTATCTGGCGATGCTCATCATTTCTTAGATCTAATTCTATACTATTTTGTCGATTCTTGGTATCCTGTAGTCGTGCTTCTCTAAATACGAACGAGAGATCTTTAGTAGGGTCAGCATATCGCTGACTGAACTCTTGGAATGAGAAACTTCTGTGTCTGAGAATCTGTCTTGCGATGTCTCGGGTAGTTGTGATTTCGAGGCAGGCTGAGACCATTTCAAGTGGTGACCAGTGTTTGTGTTTGACCAAGTATCTGATGAGTTTTTCGGAGGTGTCTGTGTTGAGTTGATTGGAGGGATTGCTGACACGGGCACAATACGCGATAAGTTCTTGTGCATCCGAGATGCCCATATCTTTAAATCTACCTGTGGGCTGTGAGTAGGAAACGAGATTAACATTCATTTGTCACCTAATATATTTTGTGTTAAGTTTATAATATCTTGTTTGAGTCTATCGATATCAACCTGAAAATTAATGGTAATGATTTCTTCTTGAAAATCTCTGATTCCCTCAGAGAGTTTTTCAATGATAGCATCTTCATCGGCGAGATTCAATTGTTCCGGAAGATCGATTTCCCAAACTCTACCGTCATTAAAAGTTAGCTCTACTCCATTGATATACTTGATGGGCATTGAGCTCATGTATATCTCTTCAAATACTTCGGGCCACTCTTTTATAACATCTTTTGGAGGCTTGAAGTATTTTTTAGGCACTAGCTTCTTCTGATACCTTTACCGTCTTTTTCTTCGGCGGATCTAGTTCATCTGCTTGTTTACGTAATCTAGCAGCTTCTTTGTACATAGCATCTGCTTGACTGCGATATGATTTAGCTAAATCAGTGTCAGACAATACTCCATCAGTCTTAACTTCGGGAGCCGGAGCCTGTTCCATTAGATCTTTAACTTTAGCAACTTCTTTTACTTCAGATTTATTTGAACTTGCTGTGATAGCTAGATCTTCAACTTTTACACCTCGCTGTTCTGCGATTAAATTGTTGAGCTCATCTAAAGAAATAACTGTAGTTGTGCTAGGCGTCATTTCTACATCTTTAGTAGGAACACGGATTAGGTTCCGATTTTGATGTAAAGCAGCTAACATCGGTTTTCCGTCTGGAAAATATCGAATAGAAAGGATTTCACCGAACTCGAACGTGTCCTGTGCTTGTTGACTTTCGACAAGGTTGATAATGGAGTTATGATACACATCATCTAAACTCGCTGTACCGACAACAAGACAGTGATCTGAGTCGTTCGGTAACGTTTTGAAAACTACCAAGATTTTTGCCTTGTTAGACTTCATACGACCTACATGTTTAATATTAGCCATTTTCTTTTTGTCCTTCTGCTTTCGGTGTTACGCTCTCTAGGAATGATGCTAGTCTGTTATAGACTTTTCCGACTGATTCCATTTCTGCCGCTTTAAAAGCACCACGCTGTGTAGCAACATCGACAATGGTACGTAGAGCTCCGAGATCATTGATAGTGAGTTCGGGTGCCTTAGCTTCTGACGGTTGTGCTTGCGGTTGTTCTTGTTTAACTTCTTCTGCCATTATATTCTCCTAAAATGTGGACAGGCTAACATAAAATATGTTAGTTCTTTTTCATCTTCAAATCCTATTGTAGCAGTATTATTGTCTAAACTTTGAATGAGACAATATCTACCTCTTAGTTTATATGTTATCCAATCTTCGAGATCTTTTTCAAAAAGTTGATGCTTTATTTTGATCCGAGCAAAATGCGGAGGGATCCATGATAAAGATCTTTTGTTCAAGATGTTTAACGGATTAAGATTCATGCTAGTATTTACGGTGTTAGGAAGTTCGAGATACTAATCTTGGTTCATTCTTTTTCGTAATGCTTTACCATATCCTAGTTTGCGGATATCGCCCGAAAATAGGTAAAGTTCAAAAGCTGCCTTTTCAGCAATAACAGTTATGTCTTTCTTTGTTATATAATACGGGCTTTCAATGAAATTGTCAAGCCATACAAGTATTTGTGGAGTAATAGTGATTTCGTTTGGGAATTTGATCTTGTAGGTTTTTAGATCGGATTTTTCAATGATGTAGTTTATACCTTCTTCAGTAAGCCGTAGTCCGCCACTGTCTTTATTTCTTGTACTCCACCACCAAATACTTTTTTTAGAATTTATTATCTCTTCGTTAAATTCTTCTTCAGCAGCTTTTAGGAATACTTGTGTATAGACATCTTTGTTTTTCATTTTTTCGACGTGATGATTTCGCCCTGTGTCAATTTGACAACTTGAAAATCTTCTGTCTTAAACAGTTTGTTTAATTTTTTTGCTAGGTTGTATGCGTGGCCAGGATTAGAAAAACTTACCTTCTTATATTTAGGTCCAGGGTAACTAGATATCAAGCTACCGCTTTTTAAATTGAAAGGTTTGCCTAAATAAAAGACAGCCCAAATAGCATCAGACTCGAGAATCTGATCTACCTTAAAATTTTCCTTGTTAGCATACTCTAACAGTATCTTTGGCTTGGGTCTACTCATTTATTTCTCTACAATAATACACGCATATATTTATCTTTTTAAAATATACCCCCATCCATCTGTACTGTTATTTGCTGTTGTTCGGGAGTCAGTTTGTCCAATTTCGCATGTATTTCTTGGATATGTTTACCTAGTTTAGTTGTTAATAGACTAAGGTCAGTGACGAGTTCACGTGCTTCATGAACAGTGATCCGTATTTCTTTTTGATTGGTTTTTTCAGCAGTAACCAACCGTTGTACTAGTCTTTCTACACTAGGTAGTTGAATTGAAATTTTATCTTGAGACACTTGATAACCTCTGACGCATTTCTACTTCTGTCTTGAATGGGCCTTCATATTGATACCGTTGTAAAGTAATCAATTTAGGACAGAAACTTTTGACCCAACCTTTGTCGAATCGAATCACATAGTAACCGGCACAGTAAAGACTTTTTGAATCCCCGCTCTTGGTAAACAGTGGAAGTTTTTTCTGGATGTCGTACATGGCATTGTGTGGTTCGGCACTAGTAGGATATCCGTGAACTTCTAACGGGTCAGCATCACGTGCTTCTTTAAGAATCTTAACTACAAAAAAATCTTTACCAAATTGATCAGTTAGACTTTTTTTAGTTTCATATATCTTAACGCCCTTTTCATTACTCATAACAAATCGCTCATCCTCATTCTTTCTAAGGGTCGCGACTTTCTCTCCGTTCTCTTCGATGATCCAAAACTTATTATCGATAATCGGTTTGGCATGTATGTCTGTCATTGTGTATACCTCGCATTTAATGGCTCCGAATAACTTTGTGCTTGATCGGAAATCTTTTTAAGGTCGAAAAGATTACAGAACTTCATTAGTCTTATTCCGACCTGGCTAATATTTTTGTTAGAAGTGATTGCTTGATTGATAGTATCATTGATTACTTCTTTGATGTCGTCGGGTTGATGGCTAAGATCGATTAATCGACGATTGCGTTCATAATCTTCTAAGACTCTGTGTTCTTGTCCATTGTGGTCAACCCATCTCTGAAGCATGAGATTGTTCCACGCAAATCCTTTGCTTTTACGATCTTCGAACGCTTCAGTAAGACCCACCTTTTTGCTTGTGCCTTTAGTACGCACACCCGGATACGCTGAGAAGACATTATCACTGGTATCACCACGCATACATTTTTCAAACAAGAGCCATTCTGGATTTGGGGCTGCTTTTTCTTCGCCTGTCTTTTTGTCCTTGACTCTGTTACCTTTGGCATCATAATATCCGTCATGTGTTATGGTAATCTCGCTGACACCGTTGTATTGTTTTACATTCGGAGCGATTAACTGCTCAAAGTCGCTGTCAGTGGAGATTATAACGTGTTGTGATTCGGGATGATTCTGTATCCATCCTGCTATAAGATCATCAGCTTCAAGCCGAGGATTATGTAAAACTGTACAGTTTGTTTTTTCTGACACGAATTCTTTAAATGTGTCAAATGCTTCCCAGAACAGTTTATCTTCTTCTTGTTCTCTTTCATTAAGAGCTGCTCTAGCATCACTGCGATTGCGTTTGTAAGGCTCGTAGTAGTCTTTACGCCATGAGCGACCTTCTAAACAGAAGATGACATGAGACCCATTAAAATCTTGCCAAGCCTTGCGTATAGAGTTTAATGTGATGTGAAAAGCCATGCCGATCTTAATATCAGCATCACCGCGAATTACGTGTCTAGCACGAAAAAATGTGTTAGCAGTATCGACTAAAATATAGGTCATGAAACCTCTGATTTGCCTTTAGAAATTGGTGTAACATTGATATAGCCTGCTGGTCTATTAACATCTAGTCCTTCGTCGGAAAGCATCTGTCGAACAATATCTCTAAACCAACGATCGACGATTTCCTCCTCAGGATCACCTTCAAAACCATATCCCTCTTGCTTTAATTTTAGCACAAAAAGCTCATTCCAGTCAAGTTCAAAAAAGCCGTTGCGGATGTTATCTGGATTTACTTTGGTATCGAGCACAGATACCCAAGCCTCTCCTTTTTTGGTAGCACGTTCTTTTGGTGTTAGTTTGGCTAGTTCTTCGGCTTCTTGTGCTCTAACTGTTTCGGCAACTGCTTTATCTCTAGCTTCTTCAAGAGCTTGTTTTTCTTCTTCTAATTTCTTAAGACCTGTAATTCGTTTAATAAAGTCTTTCATTATGTTCCCCACTCATTTTTAAATAAAGGTACCTGTAAGCGATCTGAATAGCGTAGGCCTGCTTTCATTGCTAGTTCTGCTACACGGCGATTATTTAATGTATAGACACTTTCAACTCCGCCTACGGGCATTAGATAACAAGGACCACTAAATCCTTCTGCTCTATAAATGTCATAAGTTTCGATCGCTTCTTCAGCATCTTCCTCTGTGGCTACAACAAATTTCAAATAGGTATAGCCAACTTCTTCATATTCGCAGACAACTTCGGGTCGGATAGCTTCATGCCGCTCCTCACCAGAACAACTTAATTTAGCACTGACTGAAAATGTCAATCGATGATACCCTCGATTTTCCATACCCCAGTCTCGCAAGTAATCTTTAAAAGTTGGGGTTAGCTTTTGAGTACCATTCGTTTCAAATGTAATTTCTTTGAGGTCTTTCATCTTAGGATGATCTAACAGTTCGGGGTAAGCACGTTGCCACCCAAGCAACGGTTCTCCTCCTGTGATGACAAGGTGCTCGTCTCGCCATTCCTTGAATGGTAGAATTTCAGAGATTCTTTCTGCGATGGCGTCGCTAGTAAGCATTGGGCTAAGATCCTTAAAGCGAGGATCCCAGCTAGCATAGCTATCACAACCAGTAGAAACCAATGGAAGTTCTTCATATGTTTTAAAATAATGTACTCGAGAAGCTATATCTTCAACTTCTTTGCTCAGTTCCCCTTTAGGCATACCGAAGCCAGCACATTTAAAGTTACAACCGAATGTACGTAAGAAAACAGAAGGAACGCCCATAAAGCGTCCTTCACCTTGAATGCTGTAAAACAGCTCTGCGATTTTTAGTTTACTCATATATGCTTGACCATGTTTTTAATTTTTCGAACTTGGCTTCTTTAGCATCATCAACTGCTTTAGAAGAAACAACTCCGATGTTTTCTAATAGTTCTATCATAGCCAACACATCACCGAGTTCAACTTCTAGATGTTCTCTATTAGTTAATGGCTTTCCTGGTTTCTTATTATCAAGACCAAATCGAAAGCACTTCGATACCGCTTGTGTGACTTCGGCGCATTCTTCTTGAAGAATGCTCATAATTTCTTGAGTTTTATTGTTCATAATATATTATACACTCTTTTCATCGTCGTTGTCAAGTTTCTTAGACAATGTCCAAGAACCGTCGCCATTATCTTTCCAAACTAAAACGTCGCCTTCTTTCCACCCATTCGCTTCTAACAGCTCTGGAGGAAATGTTAATGTACCGTCTTCTTCAACATCTAAAATCCATCTCATTTAATTTCTCCTTGATTCGTTGGGCAACTATTTTGTTTCCTTCTTCGGTATAGTGATTAACTAATCCTCGATGAAAACTCCAATGATTGCTGAAATTGATATGGCAATCTTCAAATGCTCTTTCGTAACTAGTTGGACTATGATCTATAGCCAAATATGGAATTTTAATAATAGATTGAATTTCTTTTCTCATCAAATCGTAGATATCTATTTGATATTTTTCGTCATAATGATATTTGAACCAATTAAACGCAGTGACTACTTTTTCGTCATTGATATTTAGGTTTGATTCTACATCTTTAAAAATTAAATCGCAATCTTTATGTAGCTTTGTATTGTGGATAGGATTATTTGTGTGTATTCTAAAAGGACTGGTATGATTTACGATTACTAAATCAAACTTATTTAGATTCTGTGACTTAATTTGGTTAAGGATCTTATATTCCCCTACACCGGCTTGAGAAACATTAGTTATGTGAAATTCTTTGGCTAATAGTTGCGGCCAACCGGACGGCCCATCAGGCCATTTCGCAGAAAAGCTATCTCCTGCTAATAATATTTTTAAATCGTTTTTAGCCATGGTATGAATTTAGTAGCTATTAAATCATGAAATGCTTTGTTATAATGTTCTTTGTCTTCTAAAAAATATTTTTTATGATCTATAAATCTCTGTCTAAAGAATGATTCTATTGTTACAGGAGATATTACCGTAGATTTCAGTTTAGTATAAAAATCAAATCGTTCAGGAAACTGAACTCTATCAGTCATATTGAAAAAATAAATTTTACAACCGTGATCTTCACACATACGATCCATTACTAATATATCTTTAAAAAAATCTCGCTGTTCTAGATGCGTGTTTAATTCAAAAAACAGTTTAACTTCCATGTATGAATCTTTTCTAAGATCGGGTTTCATCAGTCCATTTTGATAATCAAAATTAATATCAGCAATCTTTCCAAAATCTTCGTATGTTGGTTTGTTTAATAATTGAAATCGATCATCTTTAAAAATTTGATCATAGTATAGATCGACTAACGGATTCTTTTTCTCGTGTTCTAGTGTAAAAAAGTCTGCCGGCAATATGTCAGTTGAAAGTGTTTCGTTGAAAGCTAACACAAATCTATTGAAACTGGCCAATAGTACAAACACTTCATCTGTTTCAGGATGTTTATCTAACATTGTGCGTAGCCAATCTGGATATATTCTATTACAAACTCCGGGTAAAGCATAAACTGAAGTAGGTTTCTGGAATGCTTCAGCATAGCATTCGGCATAGTTATTGTCATTCCACATACTATAGCTGCCAGGACCTAACTTTCCGGGTTCAGTTACGTATCCGCAGGTATGACTATCACCTAAAAATAATGTTCTACTCATGTAATATATCTACTATTCCTATGCTGATCTTCGTAGTACTCTCTTCTCAGCCTCCGACACTCTTCTTTGACTTCGATGGGGAAATCTGGACTGATTTCAGATATACTACAATCGTAGACTCTAGTCCTAGAATTTCCAAAATCAGAAAAGAACAGTATACAGATACAGAATATAAGGGCGAGTATTACGATGATTCGATCTCTCATATTTCCTCGCTGATCATTAGCTTGCAAAAGAAAGCATCTTTTTCGTTTTTAAAAAAGAACTTCATATCGTCAGCAGATACTTCAGTAGTGTATTTGTCCCCCGGCAAACCAAAGTGTTCAAGAATTTTGGCACATGTTTCGTTCCAAAAAACATTACTTTGATTTTTCCAAGGTATTTTAATTTCAGTCATTAAAATATTTTTCCATTACTTCAAGTTTATCCATATATTCAGCAATCTGATTAACTTCTTTTTCGATAGCATCCATTAAATCTGTGTGATCGTGAATAGCCATAGGATTGGCTAACATGATATCAACATTCATTTTATGCTTAAGAATGTGTGCTCCGAAATGTTGCTTCAATGTTTCTACGATTTCTTTTTTCATTTTGATTTCC